>Ga0310786_10002420_pt1 | contig 28542 bp, 43 predicted proteins | sample AusTroGonzalo_MG_FD_203881 | JGI IMG/M metagenome (GOLD analysis project Ga0310786, IMG submission 203881) | Bovine rumen microbial communities from tropical cattle in Woodstock, Queensland, Australia - Gonzalo_03 (v2) (version 2) | ecosystem: Host-associated > Mammals > Digestive system >...
TGGCGCGGATAATGTCCGCGATGATGCGGCACATGCTCTCGACGTACCCGTGGAACGCCTGCTTCCGCAGCTCCAGCGGCTGCTCGTCGGCCTGCTGCAGCGCGATGATCGCGCTCGCGTTGTTGGGGTTGACGTCGCCCATCGTCGCGTCAGAAGCGCCCATGCAGTCGCGGGTGGTGCTCATGAGGCTGTCCATCGCGTTGATGACGCTCACAGGGACCGGCGCCGCTTCCAGGTACATCAGCGCGTCGCGGACGTTCGCCGCGGGGCCTCGCGCCTCGATCATCTGACCGGGGGAGCCGTCCCAGTCGGGGATGACGTTCCGGTTCACGACAGGCTGGGCGAAGCCGGTCTTCTGTATCTGCCACAGCACGCCCGCCCACGCTTTATTCATGGCTATCTGATTCGGGATGAGGCCGGTCAGCATCGCCTGGCCGTGGTAGGAGCTCTTGACGATCTCCCAGGAGCCCCACGCGATCGGGTACAGCTTCAGACCGGTGTCCCATTCCTTCCTGATCACGAGGTCCTTCACGACCTTGATCGCGTGGACTGTGCCGCCCTCTTTCCACAGCTTGATGAGCACAGTCACGAGGTCGTGCGGGGAGCCCTGCTCCATCTGATGCTCGTCGTTGTCGCCGGTGATCGACGCGACGTCAGACTCGTTGACGCCGTTCGCCCTGGCCTCGTCCTGCACGTCGGACAGGAACCGGCGCTGGTGAAGGATGAGGTACGGCTGAGACTGAACGTCGCGGCTGTACCGGTTCCCGAAGTACACGTTGATGTTCTCCAGGATCTCGGCTGTCACTGCGCCAGGCACGTCCATGCCGGACTCAGCGTCGGCGTCGAAGTCGAAGTAGATGCAGCTGTCGCCGTCTACGCATTCGTTTCGCTGCGCGACCCGCGCCATGGCCTTGAGGTCCAGCCTCTCGACGACCTGGTCCACCTGGTCGCTGAGCATGCGCGAGATTGCGTCGTTCTCGTCGTTGTCGATGAACGTCTTGAACCGGACGCCCCAGTCGGTGGAGACGACCTTCGCGATGTGCATGCTCACCACGCGCCGGAGGAAGTTCACGACTGGCTTGTCGAGGTCGTCAGCGTCGACGCCCTCCCACTGTCTGCCAATGTAGAAGTCTTCGTTCTGCGCGTAGGTGTCGTAGAGCCCGATGGCCGACTTGTACAGCTGCCCTGCCTGGAACTCCTGAAAGATGCCGGCGGCGTCCTTCTGAATCTTCATATCTGCTTCTCCCCTGTGTATTTCATCAGCATGTCAAACTGTCTCTGCTGCTCGCGCATGAACCGCTCATGCTCCTTCTTCTCTGCGTTCAAACGCTCAGAGTCGGCGCTTGTTTCCGTCTTCTGTTCGTCGGCATTGTGAGATGCCACGGCGCACGAATAAGCAACCAGCGCCACTACAGCGCCGCACAGCATGCCTGCCACAAAAATCATCGTTTGCCTCCGTATCCTAAAATGCTCGCCGCCTGCCGCTGTATCGGCGTGCGGTGTATATGGTGATGGTCCTCCACCGGCTTGACGCCCGGTTTCGGTCGTCCGTCCATCAGGTATCTGAGCGCGTCCGGTGCGTGCGTGATGTCGTGCGGGTCTTTCGCCACGTCCGACGGGTCGCCGGTCTTCGCATACTGAAGTTGAGGTATACACCGGATCAGCTCGCGGCAGGTGCTGAAGATCCGCAGCCTTGGCCGCACATTCCCCGCGCCGTCGTCCACCGGGTGCATCCACTCCTTTAAATTCAGCCACCCAGGGACGCGGGGGTTGTTGACCGGAGTCCCGCTGAGTCCGCAGGAGGAGAACGTCTCATAGATCGAGACTCCGGTCTGGCTGGACCTTCCAAGGAGGTCGCTCGGCATGAACGTGGCGACGACGGGCTCGTCTCCCGCTGATAGGATCATCCGCGCAGCGTCGCTCACGATCGTGTCCGAAACGCACAGCTCCCTGAAGACGTAGGCGTTGCCGATCTCGTCGAACGCCGCCCACAGGCATGCAAGCCTGTCGAGTCCGTAGTCGAGAGCCCTGTACACCTGCCACCAGGGCTGGATCTCTATCGGGTCGATGACGTGCAGGTCGCTCCTCCACTCGGTGAAGTACTGGCCCTCGAATACGTCCCATGACCCGTGCAGGAGCGCCTTCTGCTCGTTCTCGGACAGGTTCTGCAGCCGCTCGATGTACGACGGGTCACTCTGCATCAGGAACACGTTGTCCTGGACCTTCGACGGGATGAACCGGCGCGTCCCCTGCGGCGTCTCGATCACAGTGTCCGGCGGGGCGGGGTCGATGAACCGCGCCTTCACCCAGCTGTGACCGACGTTCCCTGGATTCGTGGAAGACTTCATCTGCTTCGGGTACGGGTTCGCGCCGCGCAGACGGCTGAACAGGTACCGGTACATCTCCTCAGTGAAGTGGGTCAGCTCGTCGAACCGGATGACGTCGAACTCTGCGGACTGGTACCTTGTCAGATCCTGCTCGCTGTTGATGTATCCGAAGTCGATCAAGGACCCGTTCGCGAACCTGCCGGTGTGCTGCTGGACGTTGTACTTCCAGATATCCGACGGGTACATCTCGCGCACTGTGCGGAGGATGGAGAGCTCCAGCTCCGGGAACGTGCGCCGGAGCAGCAGCTGCTTCGACTTCTTGTACTTGAGCGCGTACAGCATCGCATCGATGCACTGGGCATAGCTCTTGCCGCCGCCGGCAGCGCCTCCGAAGAGGACCTCCGTCTCTGTCGCATCGATGAACGCCTTCTGCTTCTTCGTGATGGACAGGTTGATATCGTTCATTCGATAACCTTGATGTTCACGGACAGCTGCATATCCCCGCCGTCGATCTCCAGCTGGTCTTTCGGCTTCTCACCCAGCAGGTCGCGGAGGAACACGCCGGCAGAATTGTCGCCGGCCTGCGCTTTCTCCACGAACGCCTGGATGATCTGAGCGGCCACCTCCTCGGTGACTATCTGCTCTGCCGCTCGGCGCAGGCGTCCCTTGTTGCGCTGCGCCTCTGCCGCTTTCTTTTGAGCATTCACCGCAGATTCGCCGCGGAACTGTGTGTTCACTCCATTTTTCCACGCCTGCTTGTTTGCCATTGATTCCTCTTGCGCTTCTTCAGGTCCAGCCCGTCCAAGGTCTCCTGACCTACGCCGCGCTGTGCGCCCTTCACCTTTGTGCCTTTCTTGACGGTCACGGCGTCCCACGTTCCTGTGTGCGGGACCTTCTTCTTCCCGTGCGAAATGATGTGGTCATTGGACTCAGTAAGCCCCGGCGTGTTGTAACGACCGGACTCCTTCTGATACAGCGTCCCGCTCGTATGCACGGGCCGCTTCTTGCCGCCGACTTTAGGCGCAGCCGGGTCCTTCCAATCCGATGACGGCTTCAGCTCCAGTAGCTCGTTTCTCTTTGTCGTCTTCTTTACAGCCATGTTTACCCTCCGTATACCCGCCCTCGCATTGTTTCTACCTCGTTTTCGACCGAAAAAACTATCATCTTTGCACAAAAAAAGAAGGCCTATTCGGCCTCCTCCAGTTTCTTGAGCAGTCGTTTGTTTATGCGGTAAATATGCGCCTCGCTGTAGTGCAAACGCATGCTCACCGCCACCCAGCTCAGCCGGCAGCAGTAGCGCAGGAACAGCAGCCGCCGCTCGATATATGGCAGCTTTGCCATCGCCGCCTCCAGCCGGCGCCGGAACGCTCGCGCTTCCGGTGATCGCCGGTGGTGGTCGGTCAGCCGCCTGTAATGCTGCAGCTCGATGCGAGTGATCATTCCTCAGGTCCCTCGCTGTTGTACCATTGCCAGCCAAGGATCTCGTCCAGGACCAGCCGCCTGGGCGTGTCCTTCGGCTCGACCACCAGCAGGTGGTTCTCGTCGTCGCCGCGGATCTGAGGCACAGCCGCGTACGGCGCGTACTCGTCCTTCGGAAGGAACCCCGACGCGATCCCGATGAACATCGCGGTCGCCTCTCCCAACTTAGCCAATAGCTCCTGTATCATTTGTTTGCTCTCCTTTCCTCGTCCATGGTCCTGATCCTGTCCTCCAGTAGATGCCACACGGCCCTGCACACCGCCCTGAGCACGCCCCAGGCGTCGGTCGTCTCCTTGTTGTACTCAATCCAGCGGAGGCTGTCCTCCATCTGCCGAAGATCATCCATTAAGATCTCACGCTTGGTCATCCTTATGCGTCCTCCTTCGGCGGCTCGATAGGCATCCAGTATTCAATATAGTGAATCTCCCTCATACCGTTCTGGCTTGTTGTCCACCATCTGCCGTCAGAATCAACAGTCGCAATATTGTAAATCCTCGCTCCTTTGTAGCTTTTCGTTATCGTAAGCACCCATTCGTCCTTCTCTGGCAATCCATCCTCCACCCTGTGCCACGGGGAGGCGGTGGGCACATCTGCCGGTTCATAGGTCTGTTCAAAGATGTCAGGCTTGCACGGGTACTTCTCACCACGCACGCCCGTTATGATGTAGTCCCCAACGCTTGCGTGCATTGTACCTTCCAGCGTTTCAATGTCCAGTTCCTTGTCGGTTTGGTATGCCTCGATTACAACAGGCTTCTTCCTATACTTCATGTTTCGCTCCTTTCTGCACATTCGCTGAATCGTCTGTCGCGTTTCGTCACATACCCGTACCCATAGCCTGCACATTTCTTCTTTTGGCACGTTCCGTTTTCTTTGTGATACCATACACACTGAGCGCATCTATCCTCTTTGTTGTGTTTGAAAAGGTTAAACATCATTGCTCGCTCCTTTCTGCCGGGACGATGGTTGGTTGTAATTCAAGCCAATGCTGAAATCGCCCATCACTCACATGGTACTGCTCAATATCTCGCAACAGCGCATCCGCATCCACCAGCCGCCCGTGGTTCTCCGGCAGGACGGCAATGATACGGCATCCATCATCCAACGGCTGTGGTGGTAAAACATTCGGTACTCCGTCAAGCCACTTTCTGTACAACAGGCAACTCATGCGAAACCGGCACGAAGAGCAGCTCCCCGGTAACTCCATCCGCACAACGCACTCGCTCATGCTTCTCTCCCTTCTGCTGGCACAACATAAGATTCATTCGTCGGAGTTCCAAGCTCTGCCCTCCAATCGCTTGTTTTTCTACACAATTTGAAACCTATCCTTTCAAATGCGTCCCAATCTATCAGCCGCCCATGCCCTTCGGGGATGGAACAGATGATGGGACACCATGAAGGAATTTCCCCATTATCGGGTTGTCTGCACAACTTTTTCATGACAGGGCAATACCAAACACCACAAAGATCAAATACCATACCGCACACGGTATCTTTTGACGGCATCCTCATTCGAACTACGCACTCGCTCATTTGTCGGCCCTCCTGTTCCATGCTTCAATAGCATCTTTTATTGCCTCTGGTTGACTTTTGTAGCAGTCTGATTTATAAATTCTTCTCGCGTCTGTTTATAAAGTTTTTCATAGTCTACCATTTTCGTCATCTCTTATTGATCCCAACCATCCGTTAAGTTTCCTTCCACATATAGGACAATAATTTATCTTAAAATACCCATCTGCATATTCGTCATCAGAATTATCATATTCAAGGAAAAAACCGTCATCTGTTACCGGAAACAAACGAATTCCAGAACCACTCGGATCTATTTCTGCATCGTCCTCTTCTTTTCCGAAGATATCTTTAAGCATTGTGCTCATAGTTTTAGTACCATCGCCGACAATATTCATCGGATAAAATTTCTTCTTCAAACAGAAATCACAACCAATCAACATGAAATCCTCATCCTTTCCTCCTAAACTCCCCTGCCTTCGGGCATGTCGCCCAGTGGGGAACGTAGCCGATGCCGGTAGCGGACTGTGGATCACCATCAAACTCACAGGACAGCACCATGCCGTTTTTAGTGACCACCTTTCCCGGGGCCTTCGGCTTCTGCCAATAGGTCACCGGATCAGGATCGCACGGTATCACCTTGCCGGATGGCGACATGATCCAGATGATCTCGGCCCCGCATCCTTTACACTTCGTCATTGGTGGTCTCCTTCCTATCCAGTATCAATGGTGCCATCTTCGAGCCGCACTCCTCGCAGAACTTGGGGACCTCATCCGGCCGGAATATCCTCTCATGGCCGCATATGCCGCAAGTGCAGGACTTATAATTGCTCGATGGAGTGGTGTACCGAACGATCCATGCTCCGTGACCGGCCAACTCGCAATTGTTAGGATCTCCACTGTCGGCGCGGGTAATACCGCAAAGCTCGCAGACCCGATTCTTAAAATACTGCAGCTCACCAGCAGAATCACGGATGCCGTCTTGGTACCCCTTCTCGTATTGTCCCCGGTCATACCGTAGCGCCTTAATAAGCTCATCCTTATCGACTTTGACGCCAACCTTCATGCAGGCGCTAACCGATGCAGCCAACACCTGTTCATTGATGTTGGAGACATTCTTTTCTATTGCACGGTCCATCTCGTCCCATATCGGTTCATCAAAGACAAGCTCAACGGGAGGTTTATATTTTACCTTGGATTTGTACTCGGTCATGTTAACACCTCCATCATCGCACCGCATCCAGGGCAATACTTAAAATGGTGAAACCCGCTGCATCTGCACACAGAGCATACCGTTTCTTCAATTCCGGCGGTCACGGTGTCAATCCATTTTCCCCGCTTCGGCTTCCGGCCATAGTTATGTGTTAACATTTCGTAGATATCATAATCGATGATAAGCGCGCCTCTCTGATGGACCCAAGTTTTTATCTCCTCCATTTCCTTCAGCTCACGGGCCTCGGCCAGCTCTAACATCTTCTCCTGCTGCTTCTTCACGTCCCGCCGGAGGCGCTCGATCTCGTCTGCTTGCTGCTGGATCAAGTAGTCCTTGTCCTTCACCTCAATGGCACGGTCAAACGCCTTGCCGATTATCGGAGAAGGTTCAATTCGTGTTGTCATGTCTTGTATGGTCTTTTGGAGTTCCTCAATCGCATCGGCGGCATCCAGCACATATTGTATTCTGCATTTCACGCTGTTGTTGTTCGTCCTGTGCTTGCAACCCTTGCAGTTTTCAGCATTCACACAGTACCGCAACGCCTCCACCAGCTTCGTGTAGTCCGTCATTCCGCACCTCGCATATACCAGTCGATCGTGTCCTTTGCTTCATCGAACCCCTTGCAGACGCATGCAGCGTACCCCTGTTCCAGGAGCGCGGTCTGCCACGCTTTCTGCTCCGGCGTCTGACGCCCGCCGTACTTGCGCTTCATCTCGATGAACAGTCCGTGGTACCGGCCCTTCGCCACCGGCAGGAAGATGTCCGGCACGCCCGGCTTCATGCCCTGCCGGATCAGGCTCTGCGTGTGCTGCACGGACCGCCGGCCCTCGTTCGCTATGTGGAACATCAGCTGCAGGTCGGTCCGGTACGCCGCCCAGTCGAACAGGGCGACTTGCTCGTCTTTTTCTGTCATAGCTCCTCCACGTCCAGCTCGACCTCTTTGACGGCCTGCTGTGTCTCGTCGTAATTTTTCAGCGTGTTCCGATCGCGGCGCTTCAGCTCCTGCTTCAGCTCGTACACGCCGGTCCAGCCGTTTTCGATGCTCTGCATGAGCATGGCCACCTGCCGCTGCTCGTTCCCTGGCGCCAGCTGCTCCAGCTTCTTGAGCATGAGGTCCACGGCCAGGGGCGTCATGGGCTTCCGCATCCGGTTCCGCATCTCCTTAAACGCTCGAACAGCGTCGTCCAGGGCGGGGGAGAGGGCCTTTTCTTTTGCTCTCTCTTTAGAGAGAGTTTTCTTTTTGGGTACAGGGGTCTCTTTACCGGGGGTTGTAGGGGGTGTGCTTTCTCTTTTGTACGAATCGTTACGATTTGATACGATTCGTAACGATTCGTAACGATTCGTAACATTAACCTTGTTGACCTGCGACTGGTGCTCTGCCTTGGTGCGCTGTTGATCAACTTCGTCCATGACCTGTTCCCACACGATACGCTCATTCCCATTGAGCACAGGGGCCTCGCCGGAGAACGCATATTTCAGCGCTCCCCGGAACAGCCGCCCACACTCAGCGTCACTGAGCGCTTTAGTGGCCTTCAGCCATGTTGGCTTGACTTTCAGCTGCTTCATTGTCTACCTCAGAACGGAATATCGTCGCTGGTGATGTCGTCGAACGTGTTCGGATCCGCAGGCTTCGCCGCCGGCTTCTCGTCCTTCGGGCTCAGAAACTCCACCTCGTCAGCGGAGACGTCCAGGCTCATGCGGGTCTTGCCGTCCTTCGCTTCGTACAGCCGCGCCTGCAGCTCGCCCAGGACAGCGACCTTCTTGCCCTTGTTCAGGAACTTAGCGCAGGTTTCGGCGAGCCCTCGCCACGCCTGGATGCGGAAGAAGTCCGTGACCTTGTTCCCGTCGGCGGCGGGGAATCTCCGGTTCACCGCGATCGTGAACTGCGTCACGCTCACGCCGGATGGGGTCGCCCTGGTCTCCGGGTCGTTGGTCAGGTTACCGATCAACACTATTTTGTTCATTTTTCCTCCTGCGCGAAAAACTCGCGAACTATCCGTGGTGCTGGGCGTTCAATGCTTTCATAAAACTGTCTCACAATGTTGGCACTTTTCTTGTCGAGATCGTATTCCCATTCGATCATGCCTGGTTTCCATACTGAAGGGATGGCCTTGATTTCGTACCCGGCTGCCTGTAAGGCACTGGCCACTTGTGGTCTTGCTGTCGTTGCTTTTTTCATTTTTCCCTCCCGTCCAATTTCATCAGCGCATGATATACAACAGCCAATGCTTCTGCCTGTTCCTTTATTATTGCTGGTTTCGGCGTTAAATTGTTTTGGTCGCTGTCTTCGTCATACGTCGCAGTCAAGCAAGCGAGTATGAGCGGCTCTCTGACGAATATCCATGCTTCTTTTCCTGTCATGCTTTCCTCCTTATAGCCATGACTTACCAAATATCAGCAGCCACATGTTCAGATCCCATTCGTTCGCGTCCATGACTTCGTACTGGACATCGCATTGTAACTGCCGCTTATCTTCCACGCCCTTGCCGGAGTGGATGTAGCGATGGCACTCAGGGCACAGGAGCACGACAGCCCCATACTCATCCGAGAGCTTCCGGTACGCACCTGGGAACACATGGTGCTCGTGCATGAAGCCTTTCTTCCCGCACAATCTACATTCGCCCTGCATCGTACACCTCCGACATTCTGTTTCTCGTTTCAACAGCTTCTTCCAAGGTCGAGAAGGATCTGTCGATACTCCACCGTTTGCAATGAAGCCTGTACGTTCCGTGGCGAAATCCTATGTACTTCTCGCCTGTTGAAGATACTTTCCCGTTTTCTCTTGGCCCTTTCATGAGGTGAGCAGACCGCAAAACGTTTTCCCTTTGCGTAACCCATTCAAGGTTCGTTGCCTTGTTGTTCGACCGGTCATGGTCAAGATGGTCAACGTAGTCACATCCGTCAGGCTTCATGAGGAACGCTTCTGCTACAAGACGATGAACGTAGAAGTTCCTTCGCGTATTGTTTTTTGAAAGGATCACATACAAGTATCCATTGCCGTGGTCGATAAGGGAAAGCAGATGCGGTCTTTCATTGTTGTACAGGTTCATGCTTTTCACTCTACCCATGTTGCTGACGAGATAGTTTTCATATCCCTTCACAGGAAGCCACACTTCATTTACTGCCATTGTGACACCATCCCTTCCAGCTCGAACGGGGTCATGGTCTCGATGCCCAGGGCCTTTGCTTCTTCCACGATGGAGTCGATCAGGACCGACATTTGAGATGTCGTGTACGAACTGGACCCGTAGTACAGGACCACATTCGTACAGCCGTCGATCCTGGACGGGATCTCCTCCGTTTGCCAGCCTATCCCCTTGGCCTGCCACTGCTTCTGCAAAATATCCTTGGCCTTGTCCTGGACGCACACGATGGTGCTGTTGCCTGGGATCTCTTTGATCGCGTGACGGTACACGTCAACCGGCTTTTGATGAGTCTCCTGCGCGATCTCGTCAACCAGCTTCCACATATACGCATTAGCGTCGAGGGACCGCTTGGCTTTCCACTTCTTAGCCTCCAGGCTGATGTCCCCCTCGCGGAGTTCATCAGCCAGGAGCTTCGCCGCATTCAGCTGATCGGGTGGTATCGCGAAGCTGATTCGCGACCCGCTCCGATACTGCTGAACCACCTGCGGATCAGAGACTTTGATGGTGATCATGCCTCGAACCTCGCGATCACTGTACGCATCGCGAACTTAGCACGCTGCAGCTCGCTCACTGTCATGACGCCGGACGTCTTCTTCGGCAAGCCAGCCTCCTGGATAGCCTGTGCGAACAGCGTCCGCTTCGTATCCTGGTCGTAGTCCTTCATCATCGCGTTGATCTCGTCGATGAGCTGGACCCGCTTCTCAGGGTTGATGTCGTCCTGCATCTCCTCCTGCTGCAGGATCGCGTTCTGCACCTCCTCGGAGGAGGCGACTGCGGCATTGATACCGATACCGCACCCAAGGCCGAGACAACGGCCAACCGCGCTGGATTCGCAGTTTTCAAGATAACTGGTGCGGTTAATTTGACTGCTGCCCTCGCGCTCGTAGGCGTGGCCGGTTCCCAGGATGACGGGCTGATCGTGCTCGTCGTAGTAGCCGCATGTGGCTTTCATAACCACAAGCCCGTCTGCCATGCTGATGATCTCCGTGGTAATGAACCCGGTGGGGAACAGTTTGCGGAACGCGTCCACGCGTCCGTTCACCGGAGCATAGTTCTTTCCTTTAATGTTGGTGGTGACGATGTCATTGCTGACCTTCTGAATCTGTTCGTAAGTTACCATCGTGCTTTGCCTCCTAAAGTGCTTTTTGCTTCATGTAGTAGTTGTGGTTGTACTCTTTGACTTTGTCCTGGTTCTTCTTCTTCCAGCGCTTGACGTACTCGCGCATTTTCTCAGGATGCGCTTTCTGCCACTCTCGCGTCTTTTCTGTGGTCATTCTTCCTCCTTTCCGTGTCGAGTGCTTCTGCTATATCGTTGGCGTAGTATTCAACGTAGGAGCTGGTGTCCAGGTCGCCGGTCCTGCGCTTGTAGCAGGCGGCGTGGTAAAGGATGGCTGAGATCTCGTCGTCGCTGAAGATGTACCTGTACAGGGCGGGGACCTCGATGTCCTCGGTGTCGCCGGTCGCCTTGACGAGGAAGTCGATGTCGGACTTGGTGTCGTCGATGCAGTCCTTACAGAACAGGTTACCGGAGTAGCCATAGGCGTCCATGCGCGGGATCCACTCGCCGCAGCCTTTGCATTGGACCGCTTCGTCGAACGCCCTGCTGTCGCAGGCTGGGCAGCGGTCGTGGTTCAGATAGCAATCGGTCTCGCCGAAGATCTCGCCGCATGTCTGACAAATGAACATTGTTTATCCCTCCTTCGTCTGACAAATGTACATCGTTTATTCCTCCTTCAGTGCTTTCAATATCAGTGCTTCGATGTAGTCCTGCTTGCTGATTCCGTTCAAACGCTCAGAAAGCCGCCTAAAATCCCTTGTGCTGAGCCTGACATATAACCGACAGGGCTTCTCCCTATGCTCGATTACCTTAGGCTTTTTGTCGGCCACCTTGCGTCCGGTCTGCGTCAGGTCGATGCCGTAGTAGTCAGGCTTGCGGGTCATGGAGAAGATGCTCTTGCTCATGCCGGGGAACTTCTTCTGCAGCCGTTCCAGGACTGCGGGGTTGATGGTCTCTTTCACAGGAAATACCTCCTTTTCGTCCTGGGGTGGTACGCGTTTCCAAGGCTGTCGCTCTCGTGGATCGTGAGCAGCTTCCCGTCGGCTCTGACCCGGACCAGCTTGTTCTCTCTCTCCATCATCCTGATGTACATCTTTGAAAGCTCTCTGAGGGACTCGGTCTTGAACAGCACGTCCAGCTTCCCTAATGAGATGCAGACGATCTCGTACACCTTGTAGCGGCTCTTCGCTTTCCTGCCGGCGGCGAGGTCGCGGTCGGCCTTGAACGCTTCGACGTCCTCCTTCTTCAGCCAATGGAAGGATCTCGCGCCTGCCGGCTGGGTGAAGACTGCGATGTTGTGATACTCCATGACGTGCTGGTACATGTTTTCTTGTGGATGCCGACGAAAGCAGCCGCTTCAGGGATGCTCATGTAACCTTCCGGTGCTACGACTTTAGGCATTGTGCGCTCCTTTCGCGAGCTGCTTGCGGAGCTGCTTCTCCTGCTCGGCTTTCTGCTCTGCCGCGATCCGGCGGGCGTGCTCGTCGCGGTACGCCGCCATCCACTCGTTCGCGACCTTGCTGTCGCGCTTCGCCTTGAGGGCCTCGACCTTCGCGGCGCGCTCAAGGACGTCCTTGAGCGCGTTCAACACGAGCCACGCTGCCAGCCCTGCCAGGGCAAACCCAAGAAGGACCACCAGGCAATTCTCGGCCCAACCTGCGAGCCTCCAGTCTATAGTGACGTTTGCCATGATGTACCTCCTTAGATGTCGTCACGTCCGTTGATCTCGAACGTGTAGGTGATCGCCTCATTCGCCAGGATGTACATCACGTTGGAAACCGTTTGACAGTGGCTGTGCTTGGCGATGTCCTCCGCGATCATGAAGATGAATACGTCGGAGGGGTTCTTGAACTGCGCGACCTTCTGGAGCATAGCAGTATAGGCCGCATTGTCGCCTGCGTTGTACAGGTCGTACCTGCAGCATGCTGCCATGACGCTATTGATAGTCCAGTTGGGGGTCTTGGTGATGTTGGGAAGATCTTTAAGTGCCTGTGCCATGTAACGTGCTCCTCTCTGTCGGGGGGCTAAGGTCCCCCCTGCAAGAACATGTTACAATTTCCAGTGGTAAATGTCAAGAAATAAATGCAGTATCGCAAATTGTTAACAGATGAGTGCAAGCTGGTCGAGGAAGAGGTCCTCCGCTGACCGCCAGCCGTGGATCCTACGCGGGTATCGGTTCACCCAATCTTCCAGGGACTGCACCTGCTCGTCGGTCAGGTTCTCGAAGGAGGAGCCCTTCGGCTGCCACCGACGGACGAGCTTGTTGGCGTTCTCGTTGGAGCCTCTTTCATATGAGGAGTAAGGATGGCAGAAGTACGTCTTCGTCCGTGACCCGCCGTACACGCTGCGCTCGATGCCGGCGGCGTCGGTGAACTCTGTGCCGTTGTCGCAGGTTATGGTTTTGAAAATCTTAGGGAACTCACCGCCCAGCCCCAGCTCTATCTTGTTCAGTATCCTGACCACGGACGCGGTGGTCTTGTCAGGCAGCAGCCGGATGATCTCTCGGCGGGTGAGACGTTCTGTCAGGACCAGCAGAGCCTTGTTGGATGCCCTGGATGAAACGACAGTGTCCATCTCCCAATGACCGAAGGTGTCCCTGTCCTTGATGTCGGCGGGCCGGTTCTCGATGCTCTCGCCCCTGGGCGGTCGCTTGATAGGCTTCACCTTTCGGTATGCCCTCTTCTTGTCGCCGCGCACCGGCAGGTCCTTGTTCGTCAGGTGGAGGAAGACGCCCTTGTCGATGTAGCTGTAGATCGTGTTCGGAGACTTGATCGTCACGGAGAACGCCATGCCCTTCGCCTGGATCTCGCCCAGGACGGCGGCGGGGCTGTACCGGTCGACCGATATGCGCCGCTCGATGAAGTCGGCCAGCTTCCGGTCGTTGCCGATCTTCAGCGGCGCACCCTTGGCAGTCCCTGCCTGCTTCGCCCGCATGTCGGCGAGATCTGCAGAGTATCGCTTCTCTTCGGTCCAGTCGCTGTTTCGGTGGATGTACTCGCCGCGTTTCTTTTCATAGAATATGGTGCGGACGGATACGCCCATCTCGGCGGCGATCTTCGGTGCGCTCATACCGGCGCGGAGCATGCCCTCGATCCTGAGCCGGTCCGTCCTTGTCAAGTGCCTGTACCTTTTCATATCGTGCCTCCAAAATAGTCAGATATTGCGTGCATTTCCTATAATTATTATCCCACACGGAGGGGCCAAAGTCAAACTATATATGAATAAAGTGTTAACAAAAAAGCCCCGGATGTCCGGGGCCTTCGTCAGGATTTGTACATCGCCTGCAGTCCCTTAATACGGGCTGCGTGGTCGATGTGCTTCTCGTGGAGGAAGTCGTACACCGCCTGCATATTGGCGGGCGGGTCGCCGTTCGTGCGGCGGTACTGGTCGATGACGTTCACGACGATCTGATGCAGACTGTTCGCGTGGTCCATCTCCTGCGCGGACAGGTTGTTCGCGATCCGCGCCAGCTCAGGGTACTCGTCCCTGTACTGCATAGCCATCTTGGCGTAGCATTCAGAGTCTTCGAGCTCGTCCTCGATCTTTTCGCTCAGTTTCTTGATCAGCTTCATGCGCCTGTACCAGTAGAGGTCGTGGTGGGCGGGAAGTACGGGTTAGTCGCGGAGTAGGTCGCGGCGACGGGCCAGCGCACCACGCCGCACAGGGCAGCGTTCAGCTGTAGCGCGTTCACCTGCGCCTGGAGCGACTCGATCTTGTTCTGCGCGATCATGTCCTTCACGCCCTGGATCTGAGCGGTCAGGTTCGCGTTGGTGTTGGCGTCCCTGAGAGCGCTGTCGTAGTTGCTCTGCATGACGAGCTGCTTCGTCTCGCAGCAGCAGGCGTTCTGATTCGCGAGCAGGTTGGCCTGGCCGACGGCGATGCCGGCGACGTCACGGGCGAGCTCGGAATACTTGTCGCCGACGTAGCCAACGACGTCGTGGTAGACGTTGTTCGCGGCAGCGACGGACTGAGCCGTGCCGGAGGTCACAGCACCCAGGATGTCGCGGGTCTGCGCCTGCAGGTTCTGAGAATCGAAGCCGCGGTTGATGTCGTTCTGGATCGCGTTGCTGTTGCCGTTGCCGGCGCCGAAGCCGTTGCCGTTGAACAGGCCCAGGAGGATGAGCAAACCGAAGATCCACACGAACGCGTTACCGCCTCCGAAGCTGTCGCCCATAGGCATGACGGGGGTAATTCCAGTAGAGTCCATTGTTTATGTTTCCTTTCGTTTTATTCAATAAACTGTAGCGCTCCAGTTTATTTCAGCATGGATAGGATTTGGTTCGGGTCCACGCCCTTCTCGCGGGCGAGCTGGTAGAATGCCGCCTTGGCGTCGCCGCCGGCCTGCTGGATGATGCTGCATGGCTTGCTGGTACTGCGGCATCATCGTCATGGGGTTCTTCATAATCTGTGCCGCCTGTTGTACGGGGCTGTTCATGTTAAGCTGTTGCAGTATCTGCGGAATCATTCAGTTTTTCCTCCAATCTTTTTATCCTTGCTTCGAGTGTTGAAAAGTCAGGGGCCGGTGCTACATGATGGGGTGAAATGTCATAGGGCGTGGCCGTCTTGTATCCGGCCCCGTCGGTGGTCACGAGCCATACAAGCGTCCCGCTCTCGTCGAGAAGGAGCGCGGAGCTGTTCGGACCGATGGCGTACGCGTTCGCGCCGTTCAAGCCGTTCACCTTCACGACCTCAGAACGCTGGGGAAAATAAGGGAAAGCGTTATACATCCGTTCGTCTCCTTTACCTTTTTTCTGCTTAGAGTGTACAAAAGTAAAGACGCCGTTTCCATGAAGGAAAGGCGTCACTTGTGCGACAGGTTTATTCCCCATCGGTAATATTTTGCAGATTTTGGGGAACCCGATAAATTTTACAAATGGAACCCGACTGTTTCTATCTTCTTGATCGGGCCTCCGTACAGGACCAGCTTGTACAGTTTGTCGGACTTCGGCCTGTATCCGGCCTTGGATCCGTAGCCGCCATAGGTGAGGAACGCGCCGCAGTTGATACACTCGACGTCCTTGAAGATGACGGCGTGGTTGTTCCAGTCGTAAATCAGCTTCCCGCGTGGATGGTCATCGGCTTCGTGGTCGTGGCCGTACATGAACACGTCAAATCCTTCGAGCGCGTCCGCGCTGCCGAACGACTTCAGCTGCTTGGCTTTGTGAGTCGCGAACAGGACGTAGTGCTGCTGCCGCCCTTTCATATAATGGGCTCCGGTCCCGACGCCGACGTCGATGACGGCGTAGGCGGTGCGGTACAGGTCGGGAATCCCGGCGATGCAGGCGCAGTCGTACAGGGCGTACATGCCTGTGAACTTGGACCCGCGCTCCTCATGGTTGCCGTCGGTGATCGCGAGGGTCCTGTCCTTGAACTGCCGGAACAGCGCGGTGGTGTACTCCTTCTGCTCCTGCACGGAGCACGTCTGCGTAAGCACGTCGCTGTGCTTATTGAATGGTATAGAGAACTCCATCAGATCGCCCACCCACACGACGTACCTGTTCGGCTTCTCAAGGATCAGGTCGTGTAGCTTGTTCCACTTCTGCAAATCGAACTGCGCGGAGCCGTAGTGCATGTCGTGGATGGGGTACACTTCGATGAACTCGAACTCTGTGGGAGTGTTCACAAGGATAGGTTTAGTCTCTCTAAACATTTCTCACCTCAGATGCAAAAATACGACTGCCTGCAGTTTTGCGACAGTCCTCTGCATGGCGCGAGGGGACCGGTCGAACTCTTCAGCCAGCCGTTCAATGGAGATGCCGTCGATCAGACGGCGCTTGATGATAGCGCGGTCGCGCTCGGAATGGATGTGCTCGTCAATGACCGCCGCCACGTTTGTGTTTGTGTACTCAGGCTTTAACACGGCCTGTACCGCCGCACCTCGGACAAACCTTGGAAGGTGTGGTGTTATTACGCGTGATATGCTGACGCCGGTTCTCGACAGGCTGCTTCTGCTTGTCGGCCTGCGTCTCCTGCTTGTTCTTCTTTTTATGGTAGATAATTTCCTGACTCGCCATTGTATATGTCTCCGTCATTACCAATAAAGTTGTTCACGCCGCGTTCGTTGTCCTGCTTGATGTGGATCGTCTCGTATTCCGTCCGCATGTAGATGTTGTATGCGACGGATGCAACGAACAGGATGATAGTCAACGTGAGGACCCGTATCAGCCTGCGGTTCGTGGAGTCCATCTGAGCTCGCATGTTTTCGTGAACGACGAAAGGAACAGGGTCAGCATTGTACACGCTGGCCTTTGTGCAGTTTTTGCAGTCCATCATTTGAGTATCAACGCCATGACCGCGCCGACGACGGCAACGATGACCGCCGCCAGGGTCGTCTTGCTCACCCAGGCGATTACCTGCAGCTGCTGCTTGATGACCGCCAGGTCCGTGGCGGTGGATGAGATCTTCTCCTCAAGCTCCCTGTTCGTGTCCTGGCACTCCTGCCTCGTCACGAATATCTCTTTCAGGCGCTCGATGTCCTCCGGTGCTAACATGTTACTCCTCCAGCTTCTCCTCCGGGATGCCGGCGACGGATGTCAGCAGGGACAGGATGCCGGCCAACAGCGCGGCGCTGCCGACCTGGATCCAGTTCACGTCGCTCATCACGGACCCGACCGCGATCAGGGAGACCGCCGTTTGCGCGACAGTCTTAATGGCACGGATGCCAGCAGCTTTTGCCCATTTTGCCCAATCTCTCTGCATTGTTTTTTACTCCTTCACTATCACGAGTTTGGTGTACTTCTCTTTGTTTGTTATGTAACCGGTCCGGTCATGCTCCGTGGCAATGGTCGAGACGTGATACCATCCGTTGTCGGCGATGTCCAGCAGATAGTACAGATCGTTCGGCCTGTTCGACCCCTGTGCCTTGTAGTACGCTGCGCTGTGAGCGAACCACAGGGTCTTGGACAGCTTTGTCGGCTTCTTGTGGACCCTGACCGACTTTCCGACGACCACGACGATCCTCTTGGACGGCTCGGGCTTTGGGTCAGGCTCAGGCTCCGGTTCCGGTTCCGGTTCGAGGATCTCTTTCTCGAATACGGCGGGAATGCCCCACCGGTCCCAGTCGCTCTTCTTGAACGTCGTCTCCACGACGCCGTATTTGCGGCCCTTTGCCTCGATGAGCGTGGTGTCGCTTATCATATACCCGACGTGCGAAGCCTTGGTTCCTGACAGTTTGAACACCCACCAGCCCCGCTTGGGCAGCTCGTCCTTCAGCGTGCAGCGGGTCATCATCGTGTTCGCGTTCACGTCGGCCTTGTACAGGTGCTTGACGTTGTACAGCCAGTACACGCCAAGGCCTGAGCAGTCGTAGGCGAAAAGCTCCGTCGCGCCCTTGTCGAACTTCTTCTTGCAGAAGCTGATGACCGCCTCCGCGTAGGTGGGGCCTCCGGCGTACCCGCCGCGGCCATCCTCTTTTTTGTTGATGACCGCGACGTAGTTATCCGGTGTCAGCTTGGTATGCTGCCCGCCCCACAGGTACGGCTCGCCCAGCTGCTCTTTGAGGTAGCTGATGAACTCGTCAAGCATTGTCTACGGACTCGTGCCTGTAGACCTCGCCCTTGACCCGCGTGCCGTCGCTGGTCAGCATGACCGCGCTGTGAACAGGCACGTTGGAGACGGCGGCAGCAGCGAGCACGTTGTGGTACTTCTGCTCGGCGAGGCTCCGGTCGCTGTAGGAGTTGACGAGGGTGGCGGCGGTGGCGTCGGTGGCTTGGATTTCAATAATGATATAAACCATTTTCTTTCTCCTTTTTACATTATTCCAATTATTTCAATGACTTCCAGCGGAGTGTCGTTGCCAGTTGTCGAGTGTGCCAAGCAGTAAGAAAAAGTCAGCGTGTCCCCGCTGCGACTTGCCATAATCCCGGCAAACGAAATTGCGCTTGTAGAGAAAGGAGCACCGCCAACCCCTCTAAACGAATCGCGGTCTTCGCCACCGATTGCGGCGAATATACATGTGCCGTTCTCAGTATGGGTGCTTTTTATTGCTACGCGAACCAGGAAAAGGTTGTAGTCGCTTAGCCCGTCAACAGTTATATCGCTCGATGACCATGTCCCTGTCCAAAGTGACTTGTACATTTCTTTGACGGGGCCAAGCGCACCCTCCAGGAGCCAGGTGTTCGTGTCGATCTTCTTCAGGCGTGCGACTTCGTACTGGCCGCGTGTCTCGTCCAGGTTCCCGTTCGACAGGATGTTGACGCCGGTCGCGCCTGCGATCTTGACCGCGCCCGCGCCCATCTGCGCGAGCTTGATCTCAGTACCAACAGGGAACGCGACGGACGCGTTCGCCGGGACTGTGCAGGTAACGCTGGACGCGGCGGTCACTTCTATGATCCTGCCGGCGTCGGTCAGCGCGAGCGTGAACGCGGCGGTCTTCTCCAGGATCGCAGCGGACGCTTGGTCAGCTCGGACCTTGCCGTCAGCGTCGAGCTCGGCTGCTCCGATCAGCGCGGGCGTGATCGTGCCGCCGCCGGAGATGACGCTGAGAACCAGGTCGTACACGGCCTTGGCGCCGGCGATCTCGTTGTTCGTGGACGTGTGATCGATGCTCGTCGAGACGTTCCCGTTCAGTTCAGTGATCAGCGCCTGGACGTCGCCCCACAGCGTCTGCGTGTCCTGCTGCAGCGCCTGCTGCATGGTCGCAGCGTCCAACCGCGGAGGGTTGGACAGCGCTGCGATCGTGCCGGGGAAGTTACTTATCTGAGTTACGATGCTCATTTCATATTACCTCGTTTACATTTTATTGTCGGTGCGGTCAGGAAAACTATCATCATTTCAGGATGGACCACAAGTAGTCGTGCGCCGGAGCCGTGATGGCCAGCCCGTCCAGGTACTTCTTGAACAGCGCCCTGGCTTTCTTCTTCGAGTTGATGTACTTCCCGTTCTTGTCCTTCGCGTTCAGCTCCTTGCGCTTCTTGTACGCCGCAAGGTACGTCTCAGGCTTCACGCCTAATTTCTCGCCCTCTTTGGCTTTCTTGTACTGGCTCTCACTTAGCATCGAGATCTCGAACCAAGCCTTGGAGGAGTAGTCCGGGTTACGGCCCTTGTCGGAGACCAGCATGTCGTCCATGAGCTCTTTTTGCTTCGTGGTCAGGTTACTGTTCATGATCTCGTTCCGCATGTACGCCGCCTTGCCGTCGCCCTCGTAGGCTTTCGCTTTGTTGTACAAACCGGTGTACGTCTTGACGGAAACGCCCTTAGACTTTGCCGTCTTGGCTTTCTCGTACAGGTCTCGGTTCGTGGTGGACAGCTCGTACAGGTCAGGATCCGAATAGTCGGCGGCGTACTTGTTGCCGCAGTATTGAAGGTCCAATGCCTCTTTCTGCGCTACCGTCAGGTTCTTGTTGTCTCTCAGTAGGTCACGGAACGCGGCCTTGCTGTCGTCGGCGGTCTTCGCCTGCGACCACATATCAGCCGCCAGCGCCGCCTGGTCCTGCGGGAGGCCGGTCTTTTCCATCGCCTCTATCGTCCCGGTGTACGCCTTGTCGCCGGCCTTGGACAGGTCGAACATGTCCTGGTTCGAGTAGTCGGCCTTGACCTTCCAATCGTCGCCGCTCTTCTGATACACGACGGCGCCATCGGCTTTCAGCTCTGTACCGCTGCCGGCGAACAGGAGCGCGTCCAACTTTGCTTTCTGCTCAGGCGTGAACTTCTGCTGCATCATCTCGGCACGCTTGCCGCCCTGCGTGGTGTACTTCTTCAAGTCGTCCTTCAGCGTGAAGAACTCTTTCCCGTCGATGCCGATGTCCAGCGCGGCCTTATACTGCTTCGCGTCAACCAGTTTCCCGGTCGCGGACTTCGGACCCTCGTACGCACCGAACAGTTTCGGAAGCAGCCGCTCGTCGCCGAAGTATTCAGACGCCTGAGTCAACGCCCACTTCCCGAACAGACCAGCGTGCAGCCAGTTGACGATGTTGTTGTCAGCAATGAACTGGACCTTCTCGCTGCCCTCTTTGTCAACCTTGCCGCTGTAGCCCTTCGCCATAGTGATCAGGCCCTCGGCGGTCCGCGTCAGCTGCTTGCCGCCCATCGGCATGATGATGTTCAGCAGGTCGTCGATGTCGCTGATGAAGTTGGTCTCGGTGAACAGGTTCTTGCCCTCTTTCACCGCGCTGCCGATGTCGGAGATGCCGGCGACTGTGTTCATCAGTGCGTTGAGCCCGATCTGCGTGTTCCCGTACCTGGTCACGTCCGTGTCGCTGCCGATGATCTTCTCGGCGTTGTCCTTGCCGATGATGCCGACGATCTGATTCGCGTAGGGTAGACCGCCGACAAACTCGCCCGCGAGCCGCTGTGCGGCCTTGCCGACGCTGTAGTCGTCGTCATCGTCGTCGGGGTCATCGCCCGCGATACCGAATGCGATGTCAACGATCGCGCGGATGAAGTCGAAGCCAAGCGGCGTGCTGCCGACTATCGCCTCGAAGACAGTGTTCAGCGCGAACACGGATATGCCGGTGGACAGGAGGCCCAGGTAGTTCTTTTGCTTGACGTTGTCCTTTAGCAGCTGGTAGGTGTTGTTCACCTCGACCTGGAACGGCGCGACCAGGTTCAGCACCCTGCTCGTCATAGCCGGGGCCAGCTCGCCGACGCCACGGCCGGCGTGCGTCCTGCGGGTAACGTCGTCGGCATAGTCGATGGCGTTGTCGTAAGTCCTGTACGCGTTCTTGATGACCGCCGCGTTCGGGTTCCGCTGGTACTGCGTGTACGCGGCCCACCACGTTGCTTTCGCGGAGACTTCGTCCAGTGCACCCAGCAGCCAGCCGGCGAACTGTTTCGCGGACTTCAGTTTGCTTTCTGTCAGCTCAAGGCTGTCCATGTACCGCGACGCGAGGAACGTGCTTTGGTTCATGATGGACTGCATCTCGCTGTTGCCACGTCGCGCAAGCGCCCACTTCCTGAGGCCGTTCGCCCAGTCAAGGTTGTTCGTGACGATGCTCTTCGCGTTCGTGACGTTCGATATCTGAATGAGCGCGGAGCGCATGTTCCACAGCAGCGTGTTCTGTATGACGCGGCTGTTGATCCAGTTGAGCGTCTTGAACAGTTTGCTCCGCATGCCGACGCCGCTGTCAACGAGTGCGCGGTCCAGCGTGTGCGACTTGCCCAGGATCGTGTTCGTCCACTGCTGGATGTACCGGATCAGGTTGTCGCGGTTCGTTGCGTTCTTGTCAAGGTTCGCCACCTGCTTCTCAACGTCCCGAAGGTACGCCGCGAACGGGTCGAACGCGAGCTTGTACTCGGCGAGCTGCCCGTACCGGAGCATGCCGTTCAGCGCGTCGGCGGTGTAGCTGCCGCCCTGCCGCTGCTGGAAGAATCCGGCGAACCGGCTCTTCGGCTTCGTCGTGTCGCTCTTGCCGACGACGGCGGGGGAGATGTCCGTGTTGCCCGTGAAGATGGACTTCAGGTTCTGTATCCCGCTTGCCATCTCCGTGAAGTGATGGAAGTAGTCGCTCCTGTACTCCAGCCGATGCATGCGGCCCAGGGAGTCGCCCTCGCGCTCCGCGTTCTGCATGAGTGCCTTTTCCTCACCCATGACGACAAGCTCGTCCTTGATGTTCTGCTCGTACTCTTGAATGTCAGCCAGCGCTTCGCTGATTCGCATTTCAAGGTTCTCTTTGTTTCTTCTGAGCTGTTTCTCGGTTTCCGCTTCCTGCTTTTCTATGCGCTTGCGTAGCGTATCAGCTTTTTTGCTGAGGCGGTCGTTGGCTGTTTCTTCGATCTGGGTTATCCTTTCATAGATCCTGTTCGCTTTATCAGTCAGCCTCGCATACTCCTTGGTGTCCGTCCGCTTCTTGGACAGCATTTCGCTTTCCGTTTTATGGAGGTCGTCATACAGCCCGGACAGTCTTTCGGCTTCTTGCTTCGTCTTTTGCTCAGAGACGATGGCTTTCTCCACGGATGCCAGCTCAGACTTCAACTCAGAAAGACGCACAGCAGCGGCTCCGGTTGCCTGTTTATCCGCAAGGTTCTTTTCGGTTTCTTCCAGTCGCTTTGTGAGGTCGGCTATCTCCTGCTCTGCAGCTACTTTGTGCCGCGTCAGCCGTTCCTGTTTCTTCTCGATGGCTTCCTTTATATTGTCTACTGTCGCGTACTTGGACGCGTAGGGGTAGATGGTCTCCAGCATGCCGTTGATGTTCCTGATGTAATCGTCGTACATCGTGCGGAACTCGTCGGCGGCGGCTTTCAGTTTCTGCCAATCCTGCGGGTACGCCTCTTTCAGATCCTGCAGCGTGTACGGCTGCGTGTTCACCTCGCGCTCGACGTCAACGTGCTTGCCCTCTTTCTGTGCCGCGTCGAACGCGTCGCTCCACAGCTGGTCGGCGACCTCGCGCCCGTAAGCGCCGCGGAGCTCGCGGAAAGTGTAGTCCTTCGTCCCAAGCGGCTTTCCTGTCTCTTTATCGGTCGCTGTCACGCGGACGGCATCAGAGTCCACCACGCGCACGGAAACGTCCGTATGCTTGTTTGAAAAGCCCTCGCCGATATTCTGTATCGCGGCAGACTTCTTGCTGTCAAAGTGGTTGCCTTTCGCGTCGCAGACTCCTGCACGCTGGCCGATGTCCAGCACCTTCTGCTGCATCTCGCCGACGCCGGTCGCGTAGTTCTTCAGCGCCTGCCGGTGCGGGGTCTCGAAGATCTTGGTCAGGTTGTCGCGCAACTCCTTGTTCCCGCCGGCGACGGAGTCCATGAACCGGCTCACGTCCTTCATCGCCCACACCCCCTTGCCGGGGGTCACGCCCTTCAGCGCTTCCAGCCCGTTCTCCAAAGCGGTGGTGTCGATGTGCGTGAACGCCTCACGAGCGGCGTCGGTGTCCAGGGAGTAGCGGATGTCAGGGTTCTTGGGGTTGAACCGCTCGGACAAGGGGATGATGTTTCCCGCGTCGTCGTAGGTTACGAGGTCGGCGGATTTGACCTGCTCGGAAGAGAAAGCCAAATACACGTTCGACTTCTGACCGTCTGCGCCTGTCCATATCTGCCAAATGCCGTCGATGCCTGTGGTCGGGGTAAGGATGTCATGGTAAAACTCCATGGCTCTTGAATACTCACGTATACCCATACCGTTCATGACTTCATACACAACGTTGGCATCGTTGCTGTTTTGACGAAGTATGCTATCCGCCACGGCAGAATACGCTGCGGCCATGTTTGGCTGATCGTATGTGTTCACATAATTACTGCCCCATGTGTCACGCAAGGCTTCCTTTACGCTGTCGTATTCGTCTTCTTCGACCATTTGCTTGGCCTGCTGCTCACAAGACGCTTTCAAAAGACGCACAAGCTCCGGCTTTTTTATCGTCTTTTTGAACCCGTACGCCGGGCGTGTGATGTTTACGTATGCGTCAATCTGCCTGTCGCCGTATGCTTGGGACACTTCGGTCGAATCAGTTAGGTATATGCCAAAACCTTCCGCCGTTCCATTTTGTCCGCCCTTTTCTTTTGTGTTGAACACAGTAAAATCGGCTTTTGTGCCGTGGTGCACCAATAGCGGGTTTCCACTTTTATCTAAAATCTTTGTATTTGGCATAGCCGTTTTTGCGGCATTCAACACGTTCTGCTGCAGCTGCTGCGTCTCCGCCTCCGTCGCCGCGCCAGCCTTATACTTTTCCGCAAGACCCATGTACTCCGCATTTTCTCTGATCGTGTCCGTATCCAACGAATACGTCACGCCTGTCTTTTTGCTGTACATCTCACTCACGGCGTCGATGATGTCCCCGGCGATGGTGTCGATCTCGTCCTGCAGCGACGAACCGAATACACCCTCTCCTTGCTTCCGCGTGTTCGTTTGCTGTTCAATATATTCAAGCAGTTTCGGCAGGTCCACGGAGAAGTCGTCCTTCTCGCTCAGGCCGAACTGATCGCGCACCTTAGACCACAGATCCTCCAGCTTTTCAGCGTTGTTGTACTGTGCGTTCGTCGGGCCGACAAGCGTGACCTTTTTGCCAAGGGCCTTCGACAGTTTCGCGCTCATCCGGAACAGGGACTGGTCCTGGTGCTTTAAGTCTCCTTTTGCGGTAGCGTCAACACCAAGCACATCAGGGATAGCTTCGCGCAGCGCGGTAAGGTCGCCCATGTCCTCCATGTAGTTATCGAGCATGACGCCGACTGCTGTCTTTATCTTTTCGTTCACCACGTCAAGGTCCGCTTCGCCTTTGAGCGCAGAAACAACGTCGGGGATAAGCTGCGCGATCATTCCCCTGGCGTTCTCGTAGTCGTTGCCCTCATAGTTGGACTTGTCGCCCAACACGCCGGCAGCGAGTACCTTGTCAACTTCCGCTGCGGTGTACCCTCTGACGTATGTCTTTTTCTGTGCGCTTTCCTCTGCAGCTTTCTTGGCATCCTGTTTGCGCTCTGTCTCAGCGTCCATGTACAGGTCGTTGGCTTCGGTCGCCTGCGCTGCCTGGGTTCCGGTGGCCTCAGTCGTCTGCGCTCTGCCCTCGGCTTTCTCCACCGCGCCCTGGAGCATGTCGATCCAGCTCTCGATGGTCTCCTGCTCCGTGATGAGGTCGGACCAGGACTCGCCGAAGTCTCGGTTGCTGGCGTTCTTGAACGCGGCTTTGATGGCGTTCAGGATCTTGACCAAGTGGTCCTTCAAGGTCTTCGCCGCTTTGGTGTCCTTCTCAGCGAACCGCTCCAGCGCTTCCTCGTTGGAGAGCATGCGCTCGCAGAGCTCGGCGCAGACTTCGTCGTCGGCAAGGGTCTTGCCCCTGTCGGTGGACAGGTCGATGCCGTACTCCCTGGCTTTCTGTTTGAGCATGCGGTCGAACCGCTCCTGGCCGACTTCCTTTATCAGGTGCTCGCGCATGGAGTCGTACGCGGCGCGGTTGTTCTCTTTCGACCAGTGCGTCAGCTCGTGCGCTGCGACGCGGAGGACGGACTGCTTGCCGCTCAGCACGACGTGCATGTTGCCGTTCTCGTCGATGAATCCGTTCGTGCCGACCATAGCGTCGTGGATGACCATCTTCACGCCCAGCGCGGAGGACAGCTTCTCGTATACGTTCGCTTTCGCCCGTGCTTCTTTCGTCAGGCCCTTCTTGATCTCGGCCAGCGTCTGCTCGTTGGACAGGCCCTCTCGCGCCTGCATGCCGGCGACGGCGTAGGTGACGTTGCCGGTGGTCGCGCTTGCGCGAGGCTTGAACTTGGTCCGCTCCTGCTCCGCGAAAGAGATCGCGGTCATGTTCCCCGGCATGGGCGTGACAGTCTGCCCAGCTTCGGACGTGAACGACAGGCCCTGCGTCGGGTTCGCCCACACTCTGTTCGCCGCGTCGGCTCTTGCGGCGGTGACTTTGTTCTGATCGGCGTTCGACCAAGACTGCTGCTGCTCCTGCGCCGCGCCGGTAAACTCTGCGGTCTTCGCGTTCCTGCGGTCTGGGATTGCCTGCGCCAGCTGGCGTGCGTTGCTCGTCTCCTGCATGCGCGGCGTGACGTTGTACTCCTGTAAACGTGCGTTGTACGACTTCGCCAGAGCGGACGCGGAGGACGTGTCGTAGCCCATGTCGCCCAGGGTGTCTGCACCCAGGGTGTCAAGGACAGTCTTTGCGCCGTTCGTGGTCAGCTTGTCGCCGGTGAGCAACGTCTGCACGGCGGCGCCTTTCTCGGCAGATTCGCCCGCGATGTCCAACATCTGCCGGTTCACCTGCTGTGCGAGTGCGCCAACGAGCCGGTTACCGGGCTCCGCTTTCTTCAGCTTGTCGCCTTTGGTGTCAACCTTATAGGAATCGTTGACCTCCTGCGCCAGTTTCGCCGCGTCGCCGCCCAACAGGTTCGCGTTGCGGATGTACGAATCGACGTAGCCGCCGGCCTTGACCTCCTTGCCCGTCTTCACCTGGCTGATGGCGTTCGGCACAGCGCCGAATACGCCGAAGCCAAGACCGGAGGCAAGACCGCCCACGCCGGCCATGAAGACGTTCTTGGCTTGGTCGAGCAGCGCTTTCTTCTTTGCGGCTTCCTCGCTCATGCCCCTGCCCATGCTGTTGTCCATGTATTTCTTCACGGCCAGGTTGTACTCGGACTTGTCCTTCATGACCAAAGCATCGGCGAGGATGTTCGCCAGCTCGGTGTTCACTTCCTCGGATGCTTCCACGCCAGCCTGGGAGAGCATGTTCTTGATCAATCTGCCCTTGCCCTGATAGTCAAGATTCAGGAAGTTTTCGATGGACGCATGCTCGAAGAGCGACTCCGCAAAACCGGACAGGAATGCCATGCCAAGCGCCTGCTCCTGCGTGCCTCCGCGCTCGATGGCGTCCTTGTACGCCTCGTTGCCAGCGGAGGAGAAGAACATGATGTCCGTGAGTCCGGTTCCGAAGGTAGACGCGGCGAGCATAGCAGCAGCGCTCTGCGCCATGCTCATGCCGGTCTGATATGTAAAGTTGTAAATCTTGCCGCTCGTGCCGGGGTTGGCCTCAAGGATCCTGCGGGATGTCTCGCTCTGGATCTTGTTGCCCATATCGGCCATCCGGTGCATGGAGTTGTTCGTGTCGATAAACAGCTTCGTGTCTCCGGCGACAAAGTTGTATGTCCCCTTTACCAGTTTCTCGACCATGGCGGGGACGTTCGAAAGCGAGTTGCTTGCGATGCTCAAAAGGTTAGCGGCGACAGGGTGGTCCTGCACCAGTTTCTCAGCGTATGCCTGGTCATCTGCGGCGGCGCGGATATTGCGAATAGGCTGCCCGTCGCGGATGTACTGGTTCGCTGCCTGCAGACCCTTGGTCTCGTAGATGTAGTTGTATGCGTTTCGCTCGTCGTCGGTGAGGTAGCGCAGCTCGTTCGCGACGTACTCCTCGCCGGTGGTCACGTCAGGATCAGGAAGACCTTCAGAGAAGTTGCCGTTTGCCCAGTCTGCGTCCTGGTCATACGCCTCGTCGGAGAAATTGGCGTTGGAGTAGTCACGCTTCCCGGTGCTCAGGTTGTTGATAGCCCTGTACAGCGGGTCCTGTTCCCGCTCGTTGATGTGCTTGACAGGGGCCTTGCCAGCGTAGGTGAGCTGGTTCATCAGCGCGTTCTTGTAGTAGTCGTACTCGGCGTTGTTGCCGCGTGCGAGCCGGTGGCCGCTGACGAACTTCCGCGCCTCTTCCTCGGTGACGCCCAGGGACTTAAGCATGCGCTCGCCTGCCGCCTGGTTGTCAGGCTCAGGGTCGTCGATCAAACTGAGAGCACGCGAATACTTTGCGGCGGTCTTTTTGTCGGTGGTGAACTGCTCTTGGGTGCGCTCGTCCGGAGCGTAGCCCCACGACTTCATCAGCTCCTTGGCGGCGGCTTCCCGCGCTTCGGGGGACGCGTCAGGGTTCTCGGCGACGACGTACGCGGCGTACAGCTTCGGCTGTTCGTACTTCAGCTTCGCCGCGTCGAGCTCCTGCTTCGCTTGCTCGTACTCCTTGGACGCGGCGCTGGACGCAGCGTTCTGCGCTTCGTTAAGGAACGCACGACCACGCTGCTCGCTGCCGGAATCGGTCATAGAAGCCACTTGCCCCGGCTTGGCCACCGGACTCTTGCCTGCGCTGTTGTATGCCCTTTCTGCCTGTTCAAACTTCTTCTGCGCGGCTTCGTATGCCTGCTTGTCCGCGACTGTGTCGTAGCCGACGACCTTGCTCTGACGCAGCGTCTCTTCGGCGTTCTTCACTTCCTGCCGTGCGTCGAGCTGCGCCTGCGTCTTGAAGGACGGGCCTTTCACTCTTCCGGTCATGTCGCCGTTGTCCTGCTGTGCGCGGGCCTCGGCGGCTTTCAGGTTCGTCGCGGCGGTCTGCACGTTCTCCTGTTGCTTCGGCATGCTGACGCCGACAAGCTCGGCGGCGGCGACGTCGTACGCGTGCTGCTTCTCCCGCGCTG
>Ga0310786_10002421_pt1 | contig 28539 bp, 25 predicted proteins | sample AusTroGonzalo_MG_FD_203881 | JGI IMG/M metagenome (GOLD analysis project Ga0310786, IMG submission 203881) | Bovine rumen microbial communities from tropical cattle in Woodstock, Queensland, Australia - Gonzalo_03 (v2) (version 2) | ecosystem: Host-associated > Mammals > Digestive system >...
TATCAGATAAAATAAAAACCAAATGCGCAGATTTTGCCAATTTTAAATCAAATGAAAAATTTGACATTATTGTTTCAAACCCACCCTATATCGCATACAATGATGAACGTGTCAATGATATGGCAAAACACGATCCACAAATTGCACTGTATGCAGATAATGACGGATTGGCATCATATGAACAGATTGCTAAAAATGCCATAAATATGATAAAACCGAACGGGAAAATATACCTTGAAATTGGGGTTGGCCAATCTAATGCTGTGATTAAAATATTTGAATATTTCGGATGGAAATTTGAACGCGTAGAACCTGATTTATCTGGAATTAATCGGGTGCTGATTTTTACTATTTAAAAAACTGGTTATGCTGTTTCAACCACTCTATCGTGGTATCCATTCCATGGCCATGAACAACATAAACGTCGTCATCTAAATCAAGATTATATAAATTATGAATAGATTGTTTCAATTGATATTCATCACCACCTGGAAAATCAGTTCGCCCGACACCGTCACTGAAAATTGTATCGCCCGTAATCAAAATTTTATATTGCGGAAAATAAAACATTAAACCACCCGGAGTGTGGCCAGGACTTTCCATTATTTCCATATTTATATTTGGTAAAATCTCTATATTGCCTGTTGAGATATGAATCGGTTTTTTATAATGTTCGTGAATATGTGGTATACCAAACATATCCAACAATTCATTTCCCCAACCAATCAAATATTCATCATTTTTATTTAAATACCAATCAATATTAAATGCACGAGCCAACGCGGGCGCAGCCGATATATGATCTGGATGTCCATGCGTAGAATAAATCGCACGTAATTTCAAGCCGCGCTCTAATAAAACTTTTTCCCAATCAGTTGCTTTGCCCCACGCATCAAAAATAACAGCATCCATTCCGCATGACACCAACAAAGAATTCGTATTCGTTGGTGGCAAATGCAGAACCTCAAATTTTACATCACTATTTTTTTGCATTTGTTTTTTTTGATGTTTTTGGTTTTGCGGTTGCTTTCTTTTTTCCGAAAACAATTTCGCGAATTTCATCCCCAGTCAATGTTTCTTTGTCTAATAACGCCTTGGCTAATTTATCAACTGTGGCTTTGTTCTTGGAAACAAGATTTTTTGCATCTTTGTATGCAGCATCCAACCAATCACGAATTTCAGCATCCACCGCCTGCGCCGTTTTTTCAGAAGCATTTTCCAGCGCAATTCTTTGACCAAACGCGTTAACTTGTTTAACTGCAACCATACCAATATTTTTTGATAACCCAGCGGTCGTTATCGAATAACGCGCTAAATTAGTAGCATTTGCAATATCCGCTTCCGCGCCAGTTGTGATTTTATTCGGACCAAAGAAAACTTCTTCTGATGCGCGCCCCGCCATGCTTACCGCCAACGAAGCACGCACTTCATCCAAACTGCGTGATACTTTGTTATCCACTGGCAAATGTTGAACCATCCCCAACGCACGTCCACGCGGAATAATAGTAGCCTTGTGAATCGGGTCGGTAATATCAGAAAAATGCATACTAACAAATGCATGGCCCGCTTCATGATAAGCGGTCAATTTGATATCTTCTGCACGCATTTTTTGATTCTTTTTTGGCCCCATCAAAATTTTATCGCGCGCTTCTTCTATATCACTTTGTTCAACAACTTTGTGATTACTGCGTACCGCATGTAATGCCGATTCGTTTAATAAATTTTCCAAATCAGCCCCCGAAAAACCGGTCGTTCCACGTGCAACATCCAACATGCTTATGCTTTCGTTTATCTTAAATTTTTTCGCGTGCAAATCTAAAATATCACGACGTCCCTCTAAATTTGGCAAATCGATATTTATCTGTCTATCAAAACGACCTGGGCGCAAAAGTGCGGCATCCAACATATCAGGGCGATTCGTTGCAGCAATTACTATGATACCAGTTTCATTAGCGAACCCGTCCATTTCTATCAATAATTGATTCAACGTTTGTTCTCTGTCATTATCGTTATAGGAATGTTTACTGCGGCTTTGCCCGATTGCATCGATTTCATCTATGAATAAAATACATGGCGCATTACGTTTTGCCAATTCAAATATTTCTTTGATTTTGGCAACACCCAATCCAACAATAATACCCGAAAAATCACTGCCCGAAGTAGCAAAGAAAGGAACGTTTGCTTCCCCTGCAACAGCACGCGCCAACAAAGTTTTTCCAGTGCCCGGTTCCCCAGATAATAATATACCACGTGGCACACGTGCCCCCAATGCCTTGAACTTTTCTCTATTTTTAAGGAATTCGACCACTTCCATCAATTCTTGTTTTTCAGAATCAATTCCCGCCACATCTTTAAATGTGGTTTTCGTTTTACCAGTCGTAATTTTTGTCGGGTTTTGCCCAATTAAACTGCGCGTTAAACCACCACTGTTTCCACCACCACGCAATAAACGCAATAACCAGATTAAGAATATAAAACCAACCATCAATGGCAACCATTTTGCAATAGAATCCATGAATGAATCAGAATTATCAATTGTCACAATCGCGCCATTTTCAGAAATCTTTTCCAACAATTCCGGATTATACGTAATTGTTGCACGATATGGGGTTCCATCATTTAATTTGCCAACCGCGACATTATCTTTCTTGATTTCCATGGTTTTGATATCGTTTTTGCGACGTAAAACATCTGAAAAAGACAATTCAATTGGGCTTTTTGCACTGACCTGTTGTGTCGCAATATTAGCATTATTTAAATCTGTGACAGTATCAACATTGCCCGCAAAAAAAGTTCGACCAATTAAAATAACAAACAATGCGGCAAATACTATTAAATAAAAAACAGATCCGTCTTTTTTCTTAAATAATTTTTTTTCTTTTTTCATGTCTTTTCCTAAAACTTGTTCTTTTTCCTTCTGGAACAATTAAAATTCTGTCATTTAATCTTCGAATCGTGCAATGTCCCAATGTAAATTTACAATCACTTTGCAAATTACATAGTGCCTTTTTCAAAGAATTCAAGCGCACAGGATAATCATTCCCCCCTATTTTTTGAATCAATGATCCCAAAAACTTTAATCTAATTTCTTCTGCTTCGTCAAACAAAAAAGAAGAAACAAACATTGCCCCCCATGAATGCATGACTAATTCGATACGCAAAGAAATATATTTATCCATCCATTCACGTGTTCGACCCAGGTTTTGAATTGCCAATAAAATTCTGGCATCACTTATTCCCAAATCATCATTCAATAAATGTCTGTTTTGACGAATTTTCACACGCGTATAATGTTCATCGCTGTTCATAGAATCAATAAAATATTTAATATTGTTATCATCACAATATTTCCTTATTTCACTTCTGGACACTTCCAATAATGGGCGTAAAATTTTAATACCGTTCCTTTCAGATTTTGGCAACATCGCGGACAAACCATATAAACCACTGCCCCGCGATAAATTCATTAAAAAAGTTTCAATCTGATCATCACTTTGATGTGCGGTCACAAGATATTCAATATTATTTTCGTGACAAAAATCAGCCATCATTTTATAACGCACTTCACGTGCGGCGGCTTCCAATCCGTTTTCAGGCTTTTCACCATCCCAATAAAAAATTTTGCATGGAATATTCAAATTTTTGCAAACATTTTGAACATATTCTGTTTCAACGTCTGCTTCCGGTCTTAATCTGTGGTTAACATGCAAACACGTGACGTCCGCACCAATGTCGTGCAACCAATAAAGTAAGCACATAGAATCAACACCACCACTGACCCCCAAAGCCAATTTAGCGTGTTTATATTCCTGCATAAAATTTATAAATTTTTGATTCATAATTGACTATTGTATGGTATAATAACAAAAAATAAAGGAAAATCACAATGAATAATAAAATAAAAACGGTAGCAGTATATTGCGGACATCAATTTGGTTTATACCCATCTTTTGAACATGACGCCGATTTAATGGGCGAACTTATCGGCAAAAATGGTTTAAATATGGTATTTGGTGGCGGCGATGTCGGATTAATGGGCACGGTGGCCAATGCCGCGCTTAATAATGGGGCGCACGTAATCGGCATTTCAACCGAACACGTTGCGGCACTTCAAGAGCCAGTTCACGCAGGAATAGATGTTAGAATTGTAAGCGGTGTAAATGAACGCAAACAAGAAATGTTTGAATTATCCGATGCTTTTATAATATTGCCTGGTGGCATTGGAACATTGAATGAAGTGACGGATATTTTAACCATGCACCAAATTGGCGAAACAAAAAAACCCATATTCTTTTTGAACACTGAACGTTTTTGGGCATCTTTCCACAATTTAATTACCGATATGTTAAATTATAAGTTTATTGAATCTTTGGACGACTATAATGTTTCCATCGCCAGCGACCCCCAAGAGCTTATAGATTTGATTTTGAATTACAAAGCCTAAGCTATTTCAATAACTTTATCGCGCGCGGTGACCCCGCGCACGATTTTTATTTGTGATTTTGCCACACCAAAATGCTCTGCCAATGCTTTTATTACTGCGTCATTTGCACGCCCATTTTCGGGTACAACAGTTGTATAAACACGTAAAACACCGTCGTTTTCAACAACTTTATTTTGTTTAGCGTGCGGTGTCACACGAATCTTAAAGGTCTTCACAGAATCTGTCATCGCTCATAATATGAACATGGAAATGCATAACCGATTGACCTGCGCCACGACCTGTATTTGCAATAGTTCTGAAATTATCGCGCAACCCCAATTTTTCAACAGTATTACGAAACCCACGCCAAAACGCAATTTGGACATTTTCCGGCGCATTTTGTGTAAAATCAAAAATATCCGTATATTCACCACGTGGAATAACCAGCACATGAACACGCGCACGTGGCGCAACATCATGGAAAGCCAACACAAAATCGTCACTGTAAACCGTTTTATTAGGAATTTGACCACTTAAAATTTTTGCAAAAATATTTTCTTTGTCATACATCGATAATCTCCCTTAGTATTTTTTTGACATAAAAAATAATACACCATATTCCAATATAAAATCAAGGTCTTGAAAAGTAAATTTTTTGAACTATATTTCAAGCACAGCAAAGGAGTTGTATTATGTTTAAACCATTGCATAATTATGTTTTATTAGAAAGACAAGAAGAAGAAAACAAAACAGCAGGCGGAATTATTATACCTGATAATGCAAAAGAAAAACCAGCACGTGGTCGCGTAATCGCTGTTGGTGACGGAATTTTTGAAAACGGGCAAAAAATACCTATGAATGTAAAAATTGATGATGTTGTATTATTTGCAAAATGGGCATCGTCTGCGAACGAAGTCAAAATTGATGGCAAAGATTATGTTTTAATCAAAGAATCTGATATTTTAGGCATTTTATAACAAAGGAATTAAATTATGGCAAAAGATATTGTTTTTAACACAGATAAATTGGCAGCCGGTGTTGATAAACTGGCGAACGCCGTAAAAATTACTATGGGTCCAAAGGGTCGCACTGTCGTTATTGAACGTTCATATGGCGCACCAATCGCAACCAAAGACGGTGTGACAGTGGCAAAAGAAGTTTCATTAAAAGATAATGCTGAAAACATCGGCGCAAAAATGATTCAAGAAGTAGCCAAACGTGCAGGTGACACAGCGGGCGATGGAACAACAACCGCAACCGTATTAGCACAAAATTTGTTTCATGCGGGCCGTCGTGTAATTGCAGCAGGTATGAACCCAATGGATATTAAACGCGGTATTGATATCGCTGTATCTGCAGTTGTCGAAGACATTGAAAAACATGCCCGTCCAGTCAAAGATTCATCTGAAATTGCCCAGGTTGCAACAATTTCTGCAAACAGCGATGCTGAAATCGGACAAAAAATTGCAGATGCGATGGAAAAAGTCGGCAAAGAAGGTGTTATCACTGTTCAAGAAGCAAAAGGCTTAAACACCGAAATTGATGTGGTTGAAGGCATGCAATTTGATCAAGGTTTCATGTCACCCTATTTCGTCACAAACAGTGAAAAAATGTTGGCTGAATTAGAAAACGCTCAAATCTTGGTATCTGAAAAAAAGATTACTGGGCTACAGGCTTTGTTGCCTATTTTGGAACCGATTGCTCAATCTGGCCGTCCATTGTTGATTATTGCGGAAGATGTCGAATCCGAAGCATTGGCAACCTTGGTATTAAACCGTTTACGTGGTGGTTTGAAAGTGTGTGCTGTCAAAGCACCTGGATTTGGCGACCGTCGCAAAGAAATGTTAAAAGATATCGCGATTGTGACTGGCGCAACTGTTATATCCGATGATATGGGCATGACATTTGAAAATATTACACCTGCTGTATTAGGTTCTGCCAAACGTGTCGTTGTATCAAAAGATAAAACTTTGTTGGTTAATGGCAACGGCGACACCAGCGCAATAAAAGATCGCGCAGATGAAATAAGAAAATCTATATCATTGGCAACCAGCGATTATGACCGTGAAAAATTGGCCGAACGTTTGGCTAAATTGGTCGGTGGTGTCGCGGTTATCCACGTTGGCGGTATGACAGAAGTGGAAGTCAAAGAAAAGAAAGACCGTGTTGATGACGCCTTGTCTGCAACACGCGCAGCAGTAGAAGATGGCATAGTTGCAGGTGGCGGCGTCGCTTTGGTTCGTGCAGTTGAATCTTTGAAAGATTTACACGGAACAAATGCAGATCAAGATGTCGGCATAGACATCGTTCGCAAAGCAATCATTTCACCATGCATGCAAATTGCTGAAAATGCAGGCGTATCAGGCGAAATTGTTGTCGGAAAAATTATGGAAAACAAAGATTATAATTTCGGATATAATGCACAAACCGGCGAATACGTTGACATGATGAAATCTGGGATTATCGACCCAGCCAAAGTTGTTAAAACAGCCATCCAAGCGGCCGCATCAACCGCAGGCGTATTATTGACAACCGGCGCGGTAATGTCTGAAATTCCAGAAGAAAAATCATGTTGCGGTGGGCATGAAGGTCCCGCAATGCCTGGCATGATGTAAACGATTGATGATAAAAAACTAAAGTCCCCGCTATGATTCGGGGACTTTTTTATTTCCAAAATTTGCAAACGGGGAAAAATCTGATAAAATTATTACCAAAAGGTAAAATATGTCAAAAATATTTAGAAAAATTTGGAAGGGCTTTTGGACCCCCATTTTAAATAACTCTATTATCCAATGGCTGTTGGTTGGATTGTTGGCTGGGCTTACTTGGTTCATATTTTTAACGTCCCGCCATAAATTCACCAATACAAAATCATTAAAAAATTATAGAAAAAAACCGGTTGTGTTTGTTTTCTTTCATGGTCGTTGTGCGATGTTGTCGCCCGTTATAAAAAGCGCACGCATACGCGCATATTGCGTTGCTTCGCGTCACAAAGATGGCCGCATAATGGCACGCCTGCAAAGATTGTTTGGAATGCGCGCGATTTATGGTTCTACGTCAGACGGCGCGGTTTCCGTTTTACGTCAGGGTGTCCGCGTAATGCGCACAGAAAACGTTTCCATGTGTGTTCCTGTTGATGGCCCATCTGGACCATCCTTGCACGTCCAAGATGGGGCATTATATTTTGCACGTATGACGGGCGCACCAATTGTTCCATGTTGTTTTTCATGTTCTCGTCCAATTTATATGAACAGATGGGATAAATTTATGATACCAAAATTATTTGGAACCTTATCGTGTGACATTGGTGAACCAATATATATTGATTCAAAATTATCAGGTGATGCATTTGAAAAAAAACGCGCAGAAATAGAACAAATAATGATTGCGCAATTACGCAAATTAGACGGTGCATTTAATTTACCAACAATTGAAAAAGATTTAAATGCGACCGATTACAAAGAAAAAATGCGCAACAAAAAAAGAAAATAAAATAATAATGAAAAACCGCCGACAAACATCGGCGGTTTTGTTTTATTAATTCAAATCTTATTAAAACAATTTGAATTTATAGTTGGTTCCAGCACGGAATGAAACATCCGAATTAGACACGCCTGCACCTGCGTTCACAGACCATCTCTTGGATAATCCCATCGCCGCACCAAATGCCGCAGCGGATTGACCATTAAAGTATCCATATCCTGCACCAACAGATACTTCGCCTTTCTTAACACCGCTTACCGCGACCGAAGACAACGCAACCGCCCCCGCTACACCAGCAGACAAATCTTTGTCCAAACGTTCGATACGTGCATCAGTATACGCATTTGCTTGTTCAACACCCATACTTGATACCAACGCATCAATCTTGGCTGCAGTATAAGTTGTTGCTTCCGTACTGCCATCGGAATTCTTGAACGCGATGAAATCAGTATCTGCCGTCACAACATTATCGGCCTTGCTTGACGAAACGTTATCAGCATAAGTTTTAGCATTAGTTTCAGCAGTGTTCGCTTTTGCTGTTGCATCAGTCGCAGCTGCTGCCACTGCCGCCGCTTGGGCTGCGTTTGCTTTTGCTGTCGCATCCGCCGCTGCCGTTGTCGCCAAAGTGGCTAAATCAACTGTATCAGCCTTTGCATTCAACGCATCTGTCAAACCATTAACTTTGCTTTGAGCTATCGCACCATCCGCAACCGTCAAATCTGCAAAGTTGCCAGTTGTTGCAACTGTAGACAATCCGTTTACCAACGTTGCATCCAATTTATGGTCGACATCAATTGCATCCTGTTTACCAGCAATTGTCGCCGCATAACCATCATACGTAGAAACTTTATCAGCCGTTATACCTGAATTCACTGCTGCCAACTGAGTCGCATCCAACGCATCCTGTTTACCAGCAATTGTCGCCGCATAACCATCATACGTAGAAACTTTATCAGCCGTTATACCTGAATTCACCGCTGCCAACTGAGTCGCATCCAACGCATCCTGTTTACCAGCCAACGCACTATTCACTTCTGTTGTTGTCATATAATTAGTTAAATTATTGACATCTTTGGTGATAAAGCCCGCAGCGGTATTATCAAACTGTGATAAATCTGTTGTTGCCAACGCAGCCAATGCAACAGAAGCATCAGTCAATTTTGCACCATCCAATGCACTGTTTGTTGTCAACACGTCATTACCACCAACAGTCAAAGAAGCCAACGAACCTGCCCCTGTCGCACTGATACCATACCCAGTCGTACCAATTGTCAAACTGTCAGCATTCAACGCACCATCAACCGTCGTATTACCGGCCAATCTGATGTTATCCGCACCCATTTCAACAACCGAAGTATGTTCAGAATCATTGATGATATTCGTACGGATATATGCCTCATTCGTTGCAGGACCTGTTGTATTGGTTGCATCTGCATAATATTGCGACGATATCTCTACCTGTCTGTCGGTTGCGTTTACATTTACGCCAGCACTATACAGATGACCATCATTCGTGTAATCAGCAGCCATTTGAGCCTTGTTGTCGCCTGTGGCATCAACCGCGATAATCGCCCCATTGCCTTCTGCACCAGCAACCATTTCACCCAAACTGCCCAACGCATCATACACAGCTTTTGCAGATGCAACCTGGTCATCGGTCGAAGTATTTGACAACGTTGTTGCAATGCTAGACTGTTGAACCGCAGTAGATGCCAACGTTCTGGTTGCTGCCAAACCTGTATCTACATCATTCACAGCACTTACAACAGAGTTATAAGATTCCACTAATTCAGTCGTTATACCTGAATTCACTGCTGCCTGTTGAGTTGATGACAAAACATCGGTTGCATCCAATTCAACATTGTCAGTCAACGCATGACCATTGATTGTGAGTGTATTATCAACTTTGCCTTCCAACGCAGCTGTCAAACCATTGATTTTGCCCTGTGATATAGAACCATTTGCAATGTTTGAATCTGTTATTATGCCAACCTTGATACCATCAGTGTCAACAGTGATTGTACCATTGCCGGCCTTAGCAGAAATCGTATTAGATGCCAACGTTATGCCATTGCCAGCGGTCAAAGTATCTTGTTTGTCCGCTAATGCTGTGGCAACTGCATCAGATGTAATCAACTTAGTCGTATGACCACTTGCCGGGGCTGTATCAATTCCATCCATAACCGCAGATCCGTTAAGAACCAACGAACCTGTTGTCGTTTTACCAGATACAGCAAAATCACCCGTGACCGCCGTGTTACCGGTCAAATTGATTGCATCGCCCTTTATATTAACAATTGCATCATCACCGTTAAACAAAGTACGAACATAGGCTTCTGTTGTGGCGTCGTTAACAAACATTTCGGCTTGTTTGTTCGTCGCGTTTACTTTCACGCCTGCGCCGTAACCGCTGTCCACTGCAGCCAATTCAGCCTTTTTGCTGGTCTTTGTATCAACCGCAACATGTGCACCACTGTCTTCTGTTCCAGATCTGATTTCAGCTGCACTGTCTTCATCATTCAATGCAAGTTGTGCATTTGCAGTTCCAACTGTTGTCGTATTGGCTTTGTCACCAATCACAACATCACCAACAAACGTTGTTGATCCGTCACCAGTTCCACGAAGTGTGCTGGTGTTAATCAATTTATCACTAAGCGTCAATTTGCCAGTTGTTTCATCATACGCAACATTTGTATAATAATTCATACCATTGATTTGCAGATTGTTATCCAACGTTGCATCTGTGCCCAAAGTCAATTCAACCGAATCGTTGGTTCCGTATTCAGTACCCAAGATATTGATTTCTTTGATTGTTGCACCAGCAACGCCGCCAATCGTATCAATTGTATTTGTTGAACCCAATTTCGCATCCAAAACAACATCACCACCACTGAATGAACCAGTAATTGTATCAATTGTTCCGTTATGCGTATTCAACGTTCCGCCAACCAAAGCACCGTCAAAATCTGCATTTGAGGCCACTTTAACAGTATTGGTGTTTACAGTATTGTTGAATATCGCCTGACCAGACACAATGTTTGTTGTTCCAGTACCAGTAATTGTCGCACCAGATTCGAACGTGACTTTGTCTGCGCCATCTTGTGACAAATTAGCAATGTTATAATTTTCCAATACCCCGGTTGCCGCAAATGTATCACCCGTGATATTTGCAATACCAGTATTTGTCAAAGTATCTGAATACGTTGTTGGGTCAGAATACAATATACCGGCATTACGCAATTTCACATCAACCAACGAATTATTGATTGTTAACGAAGCCGTCGCAGCATTGTTCAACGTCCCCGTTCCAACCAATTTCAAATCATTGATTGTGGCAGTGGAACCGTCCCCAACCGTCAGATTTGTTAAACCTGCCAATTCCACTTCTTTATCCGAAGCGCCAGTCCCATTACCAGTCAAAGTGAAATTATGTTGTAATGTTTTACTTTCGCTAAGTGTTTCATCATCTGTGACTTCGTAATAAACCTGTTCACGCACACTGGAATCATCTGCCGCCAAAGACAACCCACCCGTAGCAGCAGTTTGAACCAATGATATTGTTCCATTATCGGACTCATTACCCTCTAATCCAAACGTTGCAGACGATGTGTATGCTTTGACTCTATCTTTAACAGCGTCAACATCAACATTACCCTTACCTGTTTCTGAATCGGCAAATGCGACGGTCAAACTTTTTTCCGCAATGCCACTGCCCAACATATTAAACCCAGTGACATAAATGGTTTGGTCATCATCTGTGACTTTATATTTATCAGAAGCACCCGCGCCATCAAAATCAGCATCCAAAGCAATCTTTGAACCACTGACCAATGAAATCACATTGGAATAATCATTGAACACATTATCAATCGTGTTGATTGTCGCACCACTTGCAACCGCGATTGTTGACCCAGCAACATTTGAACCATCGGTCGCAGATGTTGTTAAATGCAATTCACCCGCATTATGTGCAACTGTTTGGTGTTTCAAATCCCCTGCAATATTAATAGTTCCTGTACTTGTCCCATCATTATTAATATTGACCATACTGTATGCTTTTGCAGCTGCATAACCAGTAATACCACCATTTAATGTTATTGATTTACCGTTTGCTGCATTCAAATTAAGCGTCGCTGTGTGCGTACCATCGACGCCCCTATTTGTAATATCATTTGCAAATTCGCTTGCAGAACCATAATGTGCCTTGTTATTATCAAACAGAACATCACTGCCAACGGCTTTAATGGTCAAAACAGGGGTACTTAACGTACTTCCCGCACCAGCATAGTTATATATTGCACCACCATTTGCAGCGGAAGCCTTGTTATTAACGAAATCAGAATCGATAATCGTGGCCGTATTTCGATTAGTAATTGCACCACCGGCTCCACTATATGTGATAACATTATTTGAATCAAACACAGCATTCTCAATCGTGGTTTCACCATCTCTATCATTATAAATCGCACCACCCATTTTTGCTGTGTTATTAGAGAACATAACCCTATCGGTTGACGTTCCATTAACAGCCAAATCCCCATTGCTATAAATCGCTCCACCATATTGTGTGCTAGTTGTTCCGGCATAATTATTATCAAATGTTGTTTTTGCCGTTATTGTGATATCACCAGTGGTTCCATTGCTTATCGCACCACCGCCGTTACTATCACGTGATGAATTTCCAGAAAACAGGTATGTAGAATCTTCATCAAAGGTTACTTTCCCATCGTTCCAAATGGCACCCCCACCAATTTTAGATTTATTACCTGTAAACGTTGCATCACCATCGAACGTTATTTCTGCACCATCCACATTGTATATAGCCGCACCCTTACTATTGGCAATCGATACAGTATCATTATTCAAAAACGATACATCACCATCAAATGTCAAAGTTCCCGTGTTATAAATCGCACCACCATATCGTGCCGTATTACCCGATCCAGCGGTATCACCACCAAATGTCACATCGTTCAGCGTCAGTGTGCCTTCGTTATAAATTGCACCACCATTGCCGGTTGCGCTTGCACCATTGCCAGCGAATGTAGTATCGGTAATGTACATATTACCGGTTTGGGTTGCGCCTTTGTGGTTATAAATTGCACCACCGTTCGCCGCACTGTTGCCGTCACCTTCCTCGGCGCCACCAAATGTTGTATTTGCAATATAAACCGAACCAACATGTGTATCACTGCCGTACAAATAGTTATCAATCGCACCACCAGTTGTTGTCGCCGTATTACCCTTGAACGTAGAACCGATAATATCCATCACTGCATTTGTATTCGTTCCCAAAGTAAAGTTACGTGTTCCAATCGCACCACCCGAAGACGCAGATGTATTATCGATAAATCTGGTGTTATTGGTTATGTTAGTTCTTGAATCAGAACCCGCAAAAATCGCACCACCACCATTAACATTATCAACTGTGTTTTCGTTGCCTTCGAACAATGTGTTGCTTATCCACATACCGGCATCACCATCGTTACGAAAGTTTTTAGCAACATTTCCAATCGCACCACCACCACTGTTCGCGTTATGATTACCAGTTGCTTTATTACCAATGAACTCAGAATTAGAGATATCAACCTTTACATAAGAATCAGGGTTGGCATCATTACCTTTATTACCCATGTATGCATACAATGCACCACCGGTCTTTGCTTCATTCCCCGAGAACGTAGATCCAGAAATGGTCAAATCAGAATTTATCACAGATATTGCACCACTGTCCGCTTGAGAATATCCAACTGCCTTGTTGTTGGTAAATGTAGAATTGGTTATGCTGGACACCGCGGGAACTGTATCAGAATTTAATACAATTGCACCACCGTCACCACCAGTTGAAGAGTTATTAGTAAATGTTGAATTATTTAATGTCAAAGCACCTGTGCTGTAAATCGCACCACCTTGGTCAGTCGCGGTGTTGCCTTCACCTTCACCGGCACCACCGAACGTTGCGTGGTTCAAGGTTAAAGAACCTTCGTTGTAAATTGCACCACCTTTGTCGCTTGCAGTGTTGCCAGTAAATGTCGTATCGGCAATGTACATATTACCTGTTTGGATTTTTGACGGATCAGATTCAGATGTTTGTGTTGTATTATCAGTTAATTTGTCGCCTACCTGTCCTTTGTGATTATAAATCGCACCACCGTTTGCGGCAGAATTTTCTGCAAATGTCGCATCTGTCACCTTTACATAGCCATCATTATCTGCATCATTGTAAAGGAAATTATCAATCGCACCACCATTGACTGTTGCACTGTTACCAGTAAATGTTGTTCCGTTGATATCCAGTTTAGCAGCAGTATTTACACCCTCTTTGAATCTGCGTGTTCCAATCGCACCACCACGTGTTCCAGATTCATTATCTGCAAACGTGCCACCAGTTATTGTTGTGTAAGATTCAGAACCCAAGAATAAAGCACCCGAACCACCTTCGTCTTCAGCATTCACATCCGTATTTGTTGCCACGTTACCAATGAAATCCGTATTTGTTATAACACCCTTTCTCAAGATACCAACAGCCCCCACTTCTGAAGCCGTATTGCCCACAAATCTAGAATTTGTGATTGTCAAATCAGATGTGCCACCTGCTTTTGTATAAATTGCACCGCCCCAAGTTGCACTATTATTAGCAAATTCAGACTGGTCTATATCTGCGGTTCCACGATATAAATACATTGCTCCACCCGCATTAGAGTCAGCATGGTTACCACTAAATTTTGTTCCCGTAATATTTATCAGAGAATTTACATTATCGCCATAAATCGCGCCGCCCTTGCCTGTTGCAGAATTACCCGCGACATTAATGTTGTATGCATATTCATCAGGATTTTCAGTCGCAGTTCGCGTACCATTCAGATTTAATGTTCCATTATTTGCAATTGCACCACCGTGACCAGTATACGATGAACCAGAAATTGTTGCATTGGTTGTCGGATTAATTGTCAATTCGGCACCCGCATTCACAACCATACGTGAATTATCAATAGTAATCGTATCCGCATTCAATGTTGTTTTACCATCCGAATCAATGTCCGCCACGTTGGTATAAAAATTGGATGACGTATTCAATCTGTCGGTATCTTGGCTAGCAAATGTCAATTTTGAACCATTTGTCACTGAAATAGCATTGGCAGTAATTGTTGAACCATCAACCACCGCATCAACATTATTAAGGGCCAAAGCACCATCATTAGAAGCATCCGTATCTTTGCGTGACATCATATAAACCGCGCCTGCCGCGCCATTAACCGCTTCACTTACTTTTGCTTCCAACGTTGAACCAGTATAACCTAAATCAGAAAAAATCGTTGTCATCGCAGTGGTTAATTTTTGACCTATGGTCGCAAAATCTTCGTTCCAACCAATATTTGCAAGTGCTGCAATGTCTACATCCTTGTTTTCACCAGCATAATTAGGATCATCATCTGGAGCCTGCCAATTAAACACAAATTTATTTTCAACATCCAAATTATCCAAATTGCCCAACGTTAAAGTAATCGGTCCAAAATAAGCATCACTATTGTTCAATGCAAATGATTGCCCTACCATCTGATATTCTGGGAAAACATTATGATATTTACCCGGATGGTTATCAGGGTCACTGTCAGCCAAACGACGACCACCAAAAGCCGCTTCACCATTTACAACACTTTGATTTGAAAATGCAGCATCGCCAAACACCCACGCATTACCGTCTGTATACGCCGGACTTGCCATCGCGGGCATTGCAACCAATCCCAATGCGATTGCATTACACAAAATTCCATGACGCAAAACTGCGCGATACATGGCGGTTAATTCTTTTAATGTAGTTTTTGATTGTTTCATTTGGTGACTCCTTTCCTTATGTTTAAAATTCGTACTACATTAAAAATATAAAATCAACACTTTTATTTCATGAAAAAATTTATGCAAATAAAAATCTTTGTTTTTTTCCTGTTTCGTGGTAATATGTATGTGTAAAAAACCAAGGGGAAAAAAATGGAATTTATTTCAACACTTACAGGCTCACAAGTTCTTATGGGAATTGTGGCATTTGTTTTTGCAATTATCTGCATTCGTTGCTTAATTTACGGTGTGTTGGGGGGGACTTCCGTTATGTTGCGAATCGTATGCACGGTTGTGTTTGGTTTTTTAGCGTACTATTTTTGGCAATTGGCATCTTCGGCGAACGATCCAAACATAATCGACAATTTTGTATTTGACGCATGGACTGATTTAAAAGGCCTTGTATCTGGTATTAAAAATAAAATTTAAAAATTACAAATGTTTTTAATCACAACATAATTAAAAACAAAATAAAAAACACCGGTGAAAAATTTCACCGGTGTTTTTTCTTCTTATTTAACAAAATCTTTCTTTGTAACACTACATACTTTCTTTGTTTCATCGTTTTCTTCTAACACTCGATCTGCGGGTGTGGGGCTATGACAGCTATTTTCCATAGTCAGCATAAGCGCTTTTGCCCAACCGTCACGATATTTGCTCGCATTTTTAGTTGTTTGCAACCATTCCCAATACTTCACATAAATTTGGTGTCGCAAATCATGTCCGGTATAATTTTTTATTTTTTCAACCAATTCATCATTTACCAGCCCATTATCTGCGTTCATACCAACAATTCGTTTTACTCTTTTTGTTGTACCTAAGGCATTTCCCGAATGAAACGCGATCATAAAGAAATCACCGCGCAAAGAATCTGGCAATTTTTGAAATTTCCAATTTTTATAATAATCATTATACGCGATATCATACGCATCCCAAATCGAAAAATCCTCTTTTTCGTCCACAAGTGAATGCCCTTTGGCACCAATACCAAAACACGTCAAATTTTGTCCATCGTGAAGATTTCTGCATGTTGCGCCTTCAATTCTAAGTCGTGTGACCCAAGCCTTTTCAAATGCAGGATCATCATTATCATGTTTATGAGCACTGCAATATATATCTGCAACATCCTTCGTTGCCGCGTATGTTAACGGGGCTGTACACTGCTGATTAAACGTATTATAATCAACGATAGCAGTTTTATACACAATATCTTGTACAATTCTTACATGTTCAATCATTTCCGTCGCGAAAGTGTTTTGGCATCTTTCCCACAATTCTGCGTTGTTGTTAATCCCGAAAACTAAATACTGAATATTATTCCCTATCTGCTGCCACATCGGTGCAATCCAACCCGCTTTGCAAATCCAATACAAATCTTGCGCACTTAAATACCCATCCTTTGCAGATGCTAATTCATCATATTTTGCACGTGCACCCTCTAAATTATAATCACCGAAATGTTTTTCTAATAATGCTTCCGCTATATTTTCATCAAAAAACATTAGCAAAAGCCCCGAAGCATCAACTTTTTCGTCTCGTCTTTCCGTCACAGAAACAACACCTACATTTGCGGTTTCCAATTCCGCTGGGCCTTGTGCCAAATAATTATTCAAATCATCGCTATTATACATCTTTGCATAAGATTCAGATATCGTGAACATCGACAATAAAACACAAATTATTGCAAAAATATTTTTCATATTTATCCCCCTTTACATTAAAAAGTTGCAGAACATTCTTCTGCTACTTTAAGCACCTGTTTTATTGCTGAAATTTGCGACGCATTAAAAATTGTTGCAACCGCACTAGCAACCGTAGTCCCCCCTGCCAATACGTTAGCCGCAGTATTTAAATTTTTTTCTTTTTTTTGACCAGCTTCTGTATCGTCTTTGCGAACCTTATCACTGTTTGCCAGCGCACTTACTGTCGTTCCTGTGGCACCTGCAGCAGCCGTCACTATTGACGATGCCATCGCCCCCGTGGCACGTTTATCTATCTTTGCCAAATCGATATATTTATATTGTTCACACGCTTTGATTACTTCTTTCGCGTTAAAAGTGGCGTCATCTGCCATTTTAGCAGCGGTGTACGCTTTTTTTAATGCAGCGATTGCATTTATACATTGTTCAATCTGATCCCGCAAAGATTGATCTGTTTTATTATTCCCGGCAATAATTGCCCCTGCAACACCGGTTGCTGTCGCGCCACCCAACAGGCCCGTTCGCCAATTTCCCAATTTTTTTGATTGTTTTTCCAATTTTTCTTGTTCTGGGTCAACTGGTTGTACGGTTTCCGTTCCGTCTTCCTCTTCTTCAAGATCATACGGAATATACGACCTCATTTGATTTTCAAACGCATTTATTGATGATTCAGATTGAATCGGTTCTTGTTGTTCACCTTTTGCTTCTATTGCCGCTCTTAATTTATCCAAACGCACAGCATTTAATTCTTTATCAATTTTTGCTTTTTTAATTCCAACTATCGTGGCACCAGCCCCCAAACCAGTTCCAACACCTGTGACGGCCGTATTTATTCCCGCCATTTTCTTTAAATCGTCTAAATTATCTTCGATTCCGGAACATGCATTTTGTGTCAAATTTAACGCTTCATCGACCGACAACACATCTGCATTTGCAAACGCAGGCACAATACCAATCAAAAACGCAACGCAATAAATAACAGATTTCATACCTTTCTCCTTTCCAAGGAATTATATCACAAAAAGAAATCTATTGCAAAAATGAAAATAACAATATACAATCGTCAACGCTCTCATAGTTTATTGGGGCATAGTTTAATGGTAGAACATCGGACTCTGACTCCGCTAGTGTTGGTTCGAATCCAGCTGCCCCAACCAAAAATTCAAACAACCTATTACGGGTGTTTTAATTTTTGATGCGAGCGATGGTTGAAACATTTGCAACTAATGTTGCAACAGGTTCGAAACCAAGTAGATTTGGTAAACACAGTGCAGCCAAATCGTCACGGGTTGCACGCAGCTGGCACACAGTGCCAGGCGAGTGAATCAGCTGCCCCAACCAAAGTTTCAAAACTTGCCCATCGGGGCAAGTTTTCTTTTGTTTTCTAATACTTTCACCGAGTTCGAAAGTTTTATTTTGAAAAATGCCAAAAAATTGCTATTTTCGAACCGCAGAATTTTGTTTTTGTTGTAAAAGTATATAATCTGCCATCATTTTTTCCACTGCGCCCGGTAAATCTGTTTTAATTACTTCTGGGGTTATATATTTATTTGCAAACGAATTTTCATACGGTGGCTGTACAGGTCTCTTAATACACTCATAGCAAATCAGATCTACTATACGTTCTTTTAAATCTTGTGGTACTTTATATTTTTGAATAATCGGTTTTTCTATCAACATATGTACAAATTCGTGAAACATAATGCCAAGAAATTTGGTAGCGTCGTCTGGATAACGAGACATACGGAACAACATCAATGCGACCGGCAAACAAGACTGTGAAAATCAAAAATTGGGCATCGAATCCAAAGCCAGCGCACTGGGGCTGTACATTGATAAAAGTACCCGAGCTAGATAAACCAATCTATGCTGAGCTATGCGGCAAAGGTATGTCTGGAATAACACAATAAACATACCGCCTTTACCGACGATATTTCAATCCGATAAATACCAACGAATCCACTATCAAAGCCATTGTGTATGCGGTAAGTAATGCCCAATATGGCGATGTGATGTCCGCCAAATATCCTACAACCACCGCGGCCCCAGAATAACATAAACTTGCAAAAATCGATGCAATAGATAATGTTGTTGCGCGGATTTTGCTGGGGATTTCGTTCTGGGTTATGGTGTTTATTGCCGGACTATATACACCCTCGGCCAATGGCGATGCCAGGCGTACAATCGGGGTCAAGATGTTGTTGCACAGGACAGAAACTATGTTCATAAAATTGTCGGCGACCAATCCATAGCATGCGGTTTTATTGATTCCTATTTTTCGTGCGAAAACACTTGATAAATGTGCGCCGATGCTGTTCAGTAAATGCCCCACAGATTTGAATATTCCCAACGCCCATATAGGCACAAATTGTTGTATAAATACGCTGTTGAAATTATACGCGGATTCATTCAATCCATAGTTTAAACCATTGCCGGCGGTCACATATCTTAACCGGCGATTTTTCCACAATATCTTTATTGAATCCACAAACTGCCTTAGGAATGTTGTTTGGCTTGCCGTCTTGCATCGTGGTTCCATGATCAGCAACGATATTCCCAATGCTATCGCCAGTGGCACAATGCTCAACGCAACCGCCCATCGCAATGAATAAAATGCGACCACCGCCCCAATCATAGACCCCATGAATAAAGCAAATTGATAATATGATGTTATTCTGGCATAAACCTTATGGTATGATTTTTTCTGTTTTGTGGTGCATAAACTGTCGTATAATAAAGCATCATTGTTGCCACTGGCCAACGCATCTGATGCACCGCCGATAATTGCCCCCAGCAACAACGGCACAAAACTGTATGACATTGCCCATATAACAAAGCACAACAATCGTGTGATTGCCCCCAGAATCATTATATTCTTACGCCCTATGCGGTCTGATATTATGCCGAACGGTATTTCCAGCAATGTGCAAGATATGCTTTTGGCGGTATATATTGTCATGGACAATGCGTAATTATTCAAAACTGAATTGAAAAACAAAATTAAAATTGGCGATGAAAATATAAAATAACTGAAAAATTCAAACCAGCGCAAAAACTTTGGATTGTCTTTGATGTTCATATTTCGTCCTTTGCTGGGAATTATATCACAATTTGCCAATCAAATAAATCGCAATCGCAACTCTTCCTTTTTTGGGTGTTTTATGATATAATTTTAATGAAATTTGGCACAAGGAGTATAAAAATGACAGAAGATGATAAACTAAGGTTTCATAAATTGTTAGACGAGTTAAGAGCTTCTAACATGCAATATGAATGGGTGTCGCAGGCAGTGGGAACCGCAACAGATTTGGCAAATGATGATGCTTGGCCTGACAATCACAAAAACAGACATTATTTTTTTGATAATATGGCGCAAGAGGCGTTTACAGATGTTATACTAAAATACATTGCGGATTCGTTACGCAAATCAAAAAAGGCGAAAGGTATCACCTTGTTTCATGGGAACATTACAGATAAAGGCATGCGGTCGTTTTTGGATGCTTTGAAAGAGACCAAGGCACCAATTTCAAACTTAGAGTTTTGTGATTTACGCGGTGTGACAGATATTTCTTTACAAGAGTTACCAACAATAATTAAACTTAAGCATATTACAAAATGTGATGTAAGCGGCCTGGTAGGAATAAGCGATAATTTAAAAAAAGAAATTGCTAAAGCAACCGCCAGTGTTTGCAAAATGAATTTGAACAAAGTAACAAACAAATTGAAATCTGCTAATTCAGAACCGTTGTTGCGACCAAAAAGATACGATAGATAATACATCTTGTACAATCGCAATTTTAAACAGTTTGAAATGTAATGGTTTAATGGTAGAATCTTGCCCGCAGTTGTTGTTGATACTAGGAGTTCTATAATGTTACCGATTATTGCCTCTGTTGCTGGATACGAATTGACCGATGCCGAAAAATATTGGCTGGAGAAAAATCAGCCAGCTGGTATAAGTTTTTTTCATAACAATATAAAAAGTAAAAAACAGTTACAGCAACTTATAAAACAAATCAAAGAAACAACCGGTAACGATAAAATTTTACTTTATATTGACCAAGAAGGCGGTCAAGTTTGTCGTTTGGCGGGTCAAGAATTTAAGACCTATGCACCACAAAAACGGCTCGGCGAAATCTCACCCAAAGCCACACGTTTACACGCCGGTTTAATCAGCACAGATTTCAAAGAAATTGGATTAAATATGAATTGCGCACCAGTTTTGGATGTTTTGCATACCGATACTAGCTCTGTTATCGGCTCACGTTCTTTTGGCAGCGATAAAAAATTAGTAGCGGAACTCGGCAAAGAAATGATGTCGACCTATATTAAAAACGGTATTTGCCCAATAATGAAACATATCCCCGGTCATGGTTCAGCGGTGGAAGATTCACACCTTGGGTTGCCGATAATCAGTAAGAGCTTGGATGAACTTGAAACCGATTTTTATCCATTTATGTTTAATTGCGATGTTCCGGCGGCAATGACTGCACACGTTGTAATTACAGCAGTAGACGATAAAAAGCCAATTACAATCAGTAAAAAAGCTATAGACACTTTGATTCGTGGGCACATCGGTTTTGACGGTTTGTTGATTTCTGATGCGATGGAAATGCGTTCACTTAAAGGTACAATCGGAGAAAAAACACGACAAGTTTTAGAAGCCGGTTGTGATTTGGCTCTTTATTGCAGTGGCGATATTGACGAACTAAATGACATGGTGGCAAACAGTTTGCCTATGAGTGAGAAAACAGCAGAACGGTTAGAAAAAATATATCATGTTATTACAAAGCCACTATCAAATGAAAAGTACGATTATGCCGAATATGTCGCATTAACTGGTGCACTGCAAGCGTATTCAAAAGTCACCGATATGACGATGGTTTTGGAAAATATGAAATAGCCACAAACATTTCCATTTTGGGTGGGTTTATGCTATAATTCCTATGCTATGAATTTACTGGGGTGCTTGGTTGCTTTTATCAGTCCTATGGCGCATGCGGTATCAAATATCTTTGATGCGTATGTGTCCGACACAGTATTCAAGCGTATTCCAACAACTATATTTTATGTAAATTTAACCAACATTCTGGGGATTATATGCCTGCCACTGTTCGGGTCAATTCATTCTTTATCGCTGTCTGCGTGGTTGTTTGTGCTGTTATTGTCCATCATAAATGTTGGGTACCAGTTTCCGTATTTTGCTGCATTAAATAAAACAGACACATCGGTGGTGGCGGCCCTGTTTCAATTGGAAAAGGTCTTTATACCATTGTGGGCTTTTTTGATTGTTGGTGAAGTTTTACATCCGGTTCAATATGCTGGCTTTGGTATCATAATTTTGTTTTCGTTGCTGCTGAATATAAATCCAAAGGCGAATATAAAAATCAACGCTGGGTTTTGGCTGATGTGCCTAACGGCGATAATACTGTCGTTTGATGGTGCTTTTTACAAGGCATTATTGGGACATACCGATTGGGTGTCGGCGGCATTCTGGGTGGCGGTTATATCTTTTGTTGTCCAATTCATGATGATATTCTATCGTCCGGTGCGCACAGACATAGTTAAAAACTTTGGCAAATATCGCAAAAAGTTCGGTATGTTTTTGTTTGTGGAATTCTTTGACCAAATTGGTTCATTCAGCCCTATATTCGCATTATCGTTGATTCCGGTTTTGGTTGATTCCGGGATTCAATCGGTTCAGCCGATTTTTGTTGCACTTTACGGTGTAATCTTGGCACGGTTTTTCGGCAAACGATTCCACGAAGATATTTCACGCGGTGCGATGATTAAAAAGATACTATGTTTTATTATGATCGGTGTCGGTGTTGGAATGACCTTGTTGATATAACTGCCAGCGCAAACAGTTATTGCTTTTCAAATACAACAACGTGTGAGTGGTTTTTGTATCTTTTCTGGGTTTCATAAAAACCAATCACATCCGGCTGTGTCAATGGCATTCCGGTCAGATTTCTCACATAATTCACATAGTGGTGGTATGTTAATTCGGTCTTTTGATAATCTATGATCTTAAGGTTAAACCGTTCTGCCATATATTCAAATGTCTTTTCAGAAAAATCAAACTGATGATGCGGCGGCAAGTGCAAAACACCTGTGCCGTTTACAGACAAAATCCCATCTGGGTCCGGTGTGCCTATGATAAGTTTTCCACCAGGGTTCAATAACCATAATGTATCATGCATCAATTTTGCAGTATCAAACACATGTTCCAGTACTTCGAAATGGCATACAACCTCAATCGGTATATTTATTGTTGAAATATCTTCGCTGATTACATTTAATCCGCGCTTTCTGCATTCTTCTGCTGCGGCTGTATTATATTCGCTGCCCATTACAATTGGTATCATATGTTGGATTCGGTCCAGGAATGCACCTGTGCCGCAGCCAATTTCCAGTAAAGTTTCCGGTTTTAATTTCTGCAATATTTCTGTTGCCACACCATATTCGGAACGAAATGTTGGATAATAATGTGTCTTGGCCAGTCGTTGATATAATTCTTCATCATCGTGCATATGGTAGTTATAATAAGACAAATCGCATTCACAGCATCTGCGTTTTTCCAGTATTTTGCCTTTGTACACATCTGGAATCGGATTAAATCCATATCTTTCAACCCATTGATCAGCCAGCGCATCAATTTGAAACTTGCCGGTTTGAATATATCTTGTGCAGCCGCACAATGGGCATCTGTCTAACTCTTCAACCGCCTTTACAGATTTTGTGTATTCCAATGGTGGCATATATTTTTTGCCTGCGTTTTCGTCCATAAATTGAAAACCCAGAAAATTTGCGTTATAAGGTTTCATTATGTGTTCCTTTTTGAATTATTTCCTTATTCATGAATATAAATTTTGCAAAAACAAGCGTGGCAATTTTTGTCTTTGTTTACACAATACGGACAATACCCATGGTCGCAATAAAAAGATGTCCCCATATCTGCAAAAAGTTTAAATGCACATTTGGCAAGCATTTTATAGGAATTCACATCGCCGTTTTTTATTTCGCCCCATGCCTCGTAAATCACAGGATAATCGTGAATATCTCTCAGGCAACTTTTTAACAGCATTGTGCCGATTCCTTGCCTTTGGTAATCTTGGCTAACAACCACATATAAAACATCGCGGTGTTTGCCGATATCCAACGCATAATCGTTATCCGATTTGACTTCGCCGATGCCGCATAATCCAACAACCGCCCCGTTATCATCAATTGCAACCCGATAATAATCAACCGTATCCGTCAGTTCGGCAATGTTTCGAGCCATGACATCGTTATTCGCACCTTTCATAAGATTGCAGGTTCCCAGGTTTTGCGTGATAAGTTCCGCCATCTGGGGGATATGTGATTTGTCTGCTTTTATGATTTTTATGTTGTTCATCTTGTATACCATCGGCTATTGCATTGTAATGCCAAACCTTTATCAACGATGTCTTTTGAATAATACCGATGGACGATGTCCGGATCCGGAACGCATTTTATCGGTTGGCACAACTTTGTTTGCTATTGTCCTGCGAAATGCGGCAGGAATCATTTTACGGCCCAAAATTATTTCATAAACCTGTTGTAATTCGCCCAATGTGAATTCGCTTGGCATCATATCAAACACTATGTCTGTGTATTCGATTTTATTACGCAAACGTTCTATGCCGGTTTTTATAATCATTGCATGATCAAATGCCAAATCTGCCTCGGTCAAAGTTAAATCTTCATTATGCAACAACAATTTGCTGTTGTTATATTCTATACTGAACCATTTTGCATCATGCTTTCCCGAATAATGCAATTTGTTTTTATTTATCAATGCCATATGTGCAATTGAAAAAACACGCGTTCTGGGGTCACGATTTGGTGCATCAAATGTGTATAATTGTTCCAAATATATGTTACCGGTTGCACCTGTTTCATTACGCAATATGCGATACGCTGCATCCAGCGCAGTTTCATCAATTCCTATAAAACCACCAGGTAAATTCCATTTGCCTTTTTGTGGATAATCATCGCGATGTACCAATAAAACGCTGAATAATTGTTTATCTGCTTTGCGCCAATTTTCTGCCACACTGTTTGATACAGAAAATATTAACACATCCGATGTAACTGATGGTCTGTCAAATTGTGACGCATCATATGCGGCCAAAAATTCTGCCTCGGATGAAAATTCGTGTTTGGTGTTTGTCATGCCTTTCCTATTTTGTTTTATACTTCTGTATTTTGGCAATAATCAAAGGCATTGTCAAATCTTTGATTTCATCTGGCCAAGTGCATTTTGTCTGCATATATTCCAACAGAACCTCTGGTTTCCAGTCCTTGCCAGTATATGCACGCGATGCAGCGATTGTATCGCATACCATTTCTTTGACGTATTTTTCTGGTATCGGCGCGATTTTGCCGTTTGTTCTGTCTACCCAGTATTCCCAATGGTGCTTGTTCCGGTTGGTATGTTCTATCCACGATATAGAATAACCATATTTCTGTTTTTCTATGTTGATTGGCGATTGATTGCCAGCATAAAATTGCCCAAGTCGGAATTCACTGGGGCGAAATTTTGATAAATCATGTACCAATCCTTGCCAAATAAGACCATATTCCATACATTCCACAAACACATAATATTTGTGTGTCATTATCTTTTTAAAGTGATACCAATAATTTTTTATCATTGTATCACCTTTGATTTTGCATACGTTTTGATGTTATAAATTTTAATTTTGGTGTATTAAATTCCTTAACCACTTCGTCTATTTGCTTGTTTATACCACAACATAAATCTTTTAAAACCGTCACATAATAACCGCGGTCCAAATATCCTTTGATTGCGTATTTTACACAAAAATCACTGGCAACCCCCATAATATAAACATGTGTATATTTAGGTCCCAATCCACACAAAAACTTTTCTATTTTATCTGATTGTTCCCATACATCAAATTGATTTTTCAAAACTTTGCAAAGCAAGTTATCATGTATTTGCACAGCAAGCTGCCATCCCTTGGTTCCATATAAACAATGCGGAGGAAACATTTTCGATTCTTCTGTTTTATTATATGTTTCGCGATAATGTGTATCAAATGTTGCGATTGTTTCATCAAACTCAACAGAATCCAAAAATTCATTTGCCGGTTCAATCAAAGATTCTGCACCAGAGACGTACAGTTTACCACCTGGCATTACAAAATCATTTTGCATATCGACAATGTGTAAAAGTCTGCTTCTCATTTTATTACCTCTTTGATTATTTTGTACGTTGTAAAATGTGACTCATTACCATTTCGGTCTGTTTTTTATACAGTCCTTGTTCAATTTCAACATGGTATTCGCATGCGTTTTGGACTCTCTTGTATTTCTTATCCAATTTGGCAACACTGTGTGCGGTTGCATCTGCGATATCTGCCACGTTGCGGTTCATTGTTTCTGTATCTATTACCCCATCCGTCACGACGCGAACCATTGGTTTATAAAACATTGTATTTTTTTCATATGTGCGTTCTGTGGAATTTCTGGCATTAACACTGATGATTGGGAAATCGAGTGTTCCGTATGGTTGTTCGATAAACCCATGCGCGGTTATCACATCGCCCATAAAATTACCGTTGCCATCCAGCATACGAACAATTTCTGTGGCACCTGGGATTGTGCGTTTAATCGCATCACCCGATATTTTCATTTTATCGACACCGTTGATGCTTTTTAATTTATAAACGCCGCCCAGGGATGGTTGATCTGCCGCAGTTACCAGGTTGGTTCCCAATGCAAACACATCAATTTTTGCACCGCTTTCTAACAATTTTGTGATTGAATATTCATCCAAATCATTGCTGGCGATAATTTTGCAATTACGCATATCCGCAGCATCTAATAATTCACGCGCAGCAATGGACAAAGATGCCAAATCGCCAGAATCTAAACGTATCATATCCAATGGCACGCCTGTCTTTTTAGATGCAGCAATCGCATTCTTTACCCCTTGGATTGTGTCGTATGTGTCAACCAATAATGTTGTGTTGCCTTTGTTATGCAATAACCAGTTTTCAAATGCCTCTGGTTCTGTATCGTGACGCATAACAAAACTGTGTGCGTGTGTGCCGACCCATCCCAGGTTGTATTTGCGCGCCGCATCAGCATTTGATGTTGTTAAAATACCGCCAACAGCCGCACTGCGCGTAGAACGCATACCATACATATCTTGTGCGCGGCGCAAACCAAATTCCATCACAGGGCGGTGTTCGGCTGCGTTTACAATGCGTGTTGCCTTGGTTGCGATCAAGCATGATGCATTTAATCCGTTCAATATTGCGGTTTCAACAATGCCGACCTGCCATTCTGGGCCAGATACGCGAACAATTGGTTCGTTTGGAAATACCAATTCGCCCTCTGGTACTGCATCAATGGTCAAAGATAATTTCTGACTGCGTAAAAATTCCAAAAATTCCGGTTTGAATGTCGGTGTACCGTCTTTGTTTTTGCAGTTTGCCAACCATTGAATACTATCTTCTGAAAATCCGTAATCGTTCAACCATTCCAAGAAAGGCCCCAATCCTGCCGATACTGTATATGACCCACCAAACGGGTTTTTACGGATAAACATTTCATATGTGGCTGGTTCGCATGCTTTGCCCTCTAAAAATGAAGTGTGTGCCATTGTCAGATGATATTTATCCAGCCACATTTTTTCTGACATGCTGTCGCGCAAAATTTCCAAATATTTATTACGCAAATCATCATCTTGGATTGTGTCTGCGATTTTGAAAAGTTCATCAATTTTATTTTTGGTATCGTTTTTGTTTTTCAGACTACTTTGTTGTTTACTTTGTTCACACATTATAAAACGTGCAATATCTTGAATTGTAATCGCATTTTCGGCAGCAATAAAATTGTCTGTCATGTGTACACCAAATTTCTTTTCTATATCCATTATGAACTTAACCATGTCCACAGAGTCTATAAAATTACAGACAACATCAGTTACACGCATTTCTTTTTCTAAGATACCAAAATTTTGATCTAGAATATCGTATATTGTATGTTGGATTGCTTTCAAATTTAATTTTTCTTGTGTCATTTTTTATCCTTTTGGTT
>Ga0310786_10002423_pt1 | contig 28525 bp, 42 predicted proteins | sample AusTroGonzalo_MG_FD_203881 | JGI IMG/M metagenome (GOLD analysis project Ga0310786, IMG submission 203881) | Bovine rumen microbial communities from tropical cattle in Woodstock, Queensland, Australia - Gonzalo_03 (v2) (version 2) | ecosystem: Host-associated > Mammals > Digestive system >...
TTATATTTTAAATAGTGAAACAAGTTTATCATCTGCTACTCAAATTAGAGACGATTTAAGTAGTTTATATAACTTTGGAAATAATTATAGTAATCAAAGCTTTACAACTTCTTCAACTGCAACTAGAATTAGATTTAATTTTGCTACTTCTGCCACACCGATAACATTAAACTTAAATACTTTAATGATTTCAGTAAATGGTGGAGATTACGAACCATATACTGCAGGAGCAAGCCCAAACCCAACATACCCACAAAATGTAGAGGTAGTAACAGGTGAACAAAATATTAAGATACAAAATAAAAATTTGTTTGTTAGCAATAATATTACTAGGTTTGCTTTCGGTTCTAATTCAGCAAGCCCAACAGGGGAACAAATTGTAACAGCATCTTCTTATCGTGGTTATGCTTTAAAAGTGACTGCAGGGCAAGTTATATCATTAAGTCGTATTTCTTTTTCAAGCAATAGGTTTAGATATGGTTTTACTAAAGTCTACCCAGTTCACGCAACACCTCTATATAATATGACAAATAAAGATGATTATTTAAAAGTAGAAAATATTAGTGTGCCTAATGGAATGGAATATCTTGTCTTATATTTATCAAATGCAAGCCAAGACAATATAAGCGATATTCAAATTGAATTAGGAAGTACGAGTAGTGAATACACACTACACCAAGAACAAAACTATGAAATCAATTTACCAGTAGAGAATTTGTTTAATAAAGCTACTACAAATGCTAATAAATACTTGAATGTTTCTGATGGTAATTTATCTAATTCAGAAACAATTTCAACAAGTGATTATATAAGTATAGAGGGTTCAAAAAATTATGTTATTTCTGGTTATGGTACAAATAATAGCTATAAAGTAGTATGTTATTATGATAATTCAAAAACATTTATATCAGCAGATAATGTAACAAATACAAAAGAAACTTATGCAATTACAACACCTAGTACTGCAAAATATTTAAGATTTCATTATCGAAATGAAGTAGAAGATAATATGCAGTTAGAAAAAGGCACTCAAGCAAATCATTATTGGGCTTACGGAACAACACCAATAGAATTATGTAAAATAGGAGAATATCAAGACTATATATACAAGAGTGGGGGAAATTGGTATAAGCACAAAACAATTGGCAAAGGAACAATAACAAGCGTTAATAGTGTAGGGACTTCAAGTGCTGGTATTAAATATGCTGCACTAGGAACAGTCAATAATTCAATAAGTGCTAGTAAATTATATTGTTCTAATTATGTTTACTCAACAACGGCAACAATAAATAACGCAATTAGGCTAACAGCAACACAAACTGAAGGAGTATCAAACTTATTGGTATATGATAATAGATTTACTGACACGACAACGGCATTAAATTATTTAAATGGTTTAAATTATTATCATCCTTTAGCAACACCTATTGAAGAAGCAATAACAGACGAAACACTAATAGAACAATTAAATAACTTCTATTATGCTTCATCTTATGAAGAACAAACAAATATTGCTTCTAGAGGCATTTTAGCAACGAATATGAATGCTAATGCTTTAGAAGATACAAGTAATTAAACAACATATTTACAAACAACAAATAATATGTTATACTAAAGTTGGTGATAGTATATGAATGACCCAACTATTAACACATTTTTAAAAGACAATAAAAAGTGCCTAAGATAATTATGCACTTTTTTTGTTGCAACAAAGCTTAAATCAATAGAAAGGGAGAACAATATGAATAATAATAATAAAATGGGGATTATGGAAGCATTTATGTTAAAAATAAGAGATATTAGATTTGAAGATGTAGAAGAATTGTACAGAAAAAAAGAAAAGATTAGAACAAAATACAATATCTTATGTCAAAGCGAAAAAGAAATGTTTAAATGGTATTTTTACTATCAACTTTCTTTTGTAAAAAATCCTTTAAAGAAAATTGCTTGGGAATACATAAATGATTTCAATGTAGAAAATGAGTTTTCTGTTTGTTACGAAGAGTTTTTAACAAAGAAAAACAAAATAAAAATGCTTGAAAGTATTCAAATTGACTAAAAATAGTAAATGTGTTATAGTTTTATATAGCCTAAAAGGAGGGGTTTTATGGAACTTACAGTAGCTTTAGCAATAAGTATATTAAGTGCAGTAATATCAGTAAGCAACTTTGTCCTAAATAGAAGAGATAAAGCAGTTCAAAATACAAAAGAAAACCATCAAGAATTGATAGAATATCAACTTAAAGAACTTAAAGATGACTATAAGAACATTGCTGCCGATATTAAAGATATAAAAAAGATGTTAGACACTTATAAGGAAACATTTAGGTCTATAGTTAAAAACGCTATGGATGAACATATAAAGATTTATCACCAAAAGGAGAGGTAAAATGGAAACTGGATTAGAAGATTTAGTAAAGAAAATTGATACAAATATAGAGAGAATAGATAGAAATGCTAGAAGAATAGAAGAAAACTTTGAAAGAATACAGCAAAATAGCTGCTCTTTAGAAATACTAAAAGATTACAGCGAAAACAACAAAATACTTGCGAAAGATAACAAAAGATTGTTTATTATTATAATAATTGTTATATGTTTGTGGGCATTGACTACTGCTTATTTAGTATTTGTTTTAAGCGATACTGGTACAACAACAAGTACCATAGATATTGATGGAGTTGAAGAAATAGACAATTCTCACATAAAGATAGGTGATGACATTTGGGAAAAATCAGAATAAGTGTAACTAAAAAGTATCGAAAATCGCAAACAACCAAAGACAAAAATGGCAAATTGCATTGCAAAAGCTGTGGTGCTTTTATTTCTGGTAGAGGCAAAAAGAAGTGAAAGTATGTTTCTATTTGAATTTACTAGAACCGAATATGAACAAATATGCGAAGAATGTATGTTAAACGATGAATACAAAAAACTACTAGAAATGAAGATAAAAGGTTACTCAAGACCAAAAATGGCTATGGAATTAGGGGTTAGTGAACCAACCCTAGATATTATGATTAGTAAATTAAAGAAAAAAATTAAAAAAATATTATAAAAAATGTATAAGAACTTTATGAAACAAAGTTCTTTTTTTATGTGATAATTAAGTCAAGAAAGGAAGAAACAACACTCGTTAGACTTGTTTAAAACACATTTTGAGAGTTATTAATGTTGTTATTCTTTTCGTTTTTTTGTTTAAGGAGATGAATTATATGTATCAAAACCCTTATATAAATAATTATCCAAATATTTATGGTCAAAACATAAATGACCGTATTGATAATCAAATTGCACAATTACAACAAATGAAAGAACAAATGAAAAATCAACAACCTGCAATTAACCAAACTTTTCAATTAGCACCAACACATAGTGGAATAAGATATGTAAACACTATAGATGATGTAAGAAAAGAAATAATTTATGGAGATACACCTTTTTTTAGTAAAGATTTAACAGTTTTATGGATTAAAAATATAAAAGGGGATATTAAAGCATACGAACTTAATGAAATTGTAGAAAAAGATGCTAAAGATATGCAAATAGATTATTTACAAGCACAAATTGAAGAATTGAAAGGAATGATAAAACATGATGCAAATGTTACAAATGTTACTTCAAAACAAGATACAACAAGTACCTCAACAGATGATGACACAGATGGAACAGCAATTGAAAAGGCAGAACCCACAAGCATTTCAAAAATATCAACAAGCAAGAAAAAATAATAACCCACAAGATTTATTAAATGAAACAGTAAACAATTTTAATCCACAACAAAAACAGCAATGGCAACAAATGATGAGTATGTTTAATAATGGTATCAACACAAAATAGTGTAGATATAAATTTATAGAAAGGAGAAATGTTATGAATAATGGTATACAGCCAACAGTAGAATTAGCTACTAACAATGGCAATGGTTTTGCATACCCAGTAATGCCTATGATGGGTGGTTATGGTTATGGCAATGGTGGCTTTGGCTATGGTGGAGATTGGATTTGGATTATCTTATTATTTGCATTATTTGGTGGTTGGGGAAACAACGGTAATGGTGGTTTCTTTGGCAATGGTTTTGATAACAATTATGCTTGGTTATCTAATGGGCAAAAAGAAATTATGCAAAACACAAATGCAGGATTTAATGCTTTACAATTGAGCAATGATATTCAAGATGTTACTAATGGTATAAATTCATTATCTAGTCAATTATGTAACTCAACTTACACACTAAATGATAGCATTAAAGATGGTTTTTATGGACTAAACACGTCATTCTTAAATTGTTGTTGTGAAAATCGTTTAGGACTTGCTAATTTAACATCAACTGTTATTAGTGAGAACTGTGCTGATAGAGAAGCATTAAGTAATGGTATTAGAGATATTATCGCTTCAAATACTGCTTCAACTCAACGCATATTAGACCAATTATGTCAAGATAAGATTGATGCTAAAAATGAAAAAATTGCTGATTTGCAAAGAGAAATCTTAATGAAAGACTTACAAGCAAGTCAAGTAGCACAAACTGCTGACATTAGAGCAAACAATGCTGTTGTTGCTAACCAATTAGTTAGTGAATTAAGAAGTTGTCCTATTCCTGCTCAACCAGTATATGGAAATACACCGATATTTACTTGCAATGGAAACAGTGGATGTGGATGTGGAAACTTCACTACAAGCCAATTTATTTAATAGCATAGAGTAGAATACTACACACTCGAATACGAGAACTTGCTAACATTTTCCCAATATCGGGAAAACGATAAGAATAGGCAAGCCCTATTCTTTTATTTATGAAAGGAGAGATATAAAATGATAGAAACAATTATTAACGGACCTCTTGTATTACCAAGCAATGCAAGTCCAATAACTTTTGATGAAACTGATATAAGAACTAGATGTGCTACTTGCTGTGGGTGGTTAGATTATTCAAATGGCAACCCTAACTTTAAAATATTTGGAAATGGTTATACAGGTTATTATGATGTAGAATTTAGTGCTTCTGTAAGTACAGCAACTGCTGGTGTTGTTGCAATAGGACTTTATCAAGATGGAGTTTTAATACCTGATACAGTAAGAGTTGTAACTATTGATGCGGCTGATGACTATGAAACAATTTCTTTTGATAAAAAATTAAGAGTTTGTCCTAGAGGTACTACAAATATTAGTGTAAGAAGTGTTTCAAGTGTGCCTACTCCAACAGATGTTACAACACCAATATCAACTACACAAGCAATTATTACTAATGCAACTTTTAGCATAAGCAGACTTAATAAATAATGAATAATAAATTAGATATAACAAGTTTGTTTTTACAAGCATTAAGTTTGCAAATATTATTTCAAGATTACAATAATAGCGATTTAATGAATGAATTGCAACATCAAAATAGAGATTATTTAGAAAAAATAATTGCACAAAACAATGAAATAATAACACTTTTAAAAGAAAGGAGTTAAAACTATGGAAGAAAAATTAATTCATAAAACCGATGAAAAAATAAAGGAAATATTAGATAGTGAAATAACACCTAATAATGTAGAAAGTTTATACAAATTAACTAAAATAAGACACATGGCAAAGGAGGATAAAGAAATGTACGGAAATTATAGTGGTAGAGGACCAAGTAGAGGTGCTTACGGAGAATATGGGCGTGGCTATGGAAACTATGGAAACTATGGTGAATATGGCAATTATGGTCGCAGAGGTTATGATATGAAATATCGTGGAGATGAACATTTAGATAGAATGGCTGGAGAATATGGTAGATATATGGAAAGTCGCGAAAGATATGGTGCTAGTCCAGAAACTGACAAGTCATTTGAATATATGGTGAAGTCATTGGAAGATTTTGTTAAATACCTACATGAAGAAGCAGAAACACCACAACAACATCAAATGTTAAATGAAACATTGCAAAGAAGTATGAGATAATATGTTTAAATATTACAATGCCAATCCTTACGAAAATCACATTTCAGATTGCGTTGTAAGAGCTTTGGCAGTATTAACTAATCGAAGTTGGCGAAGTGTTTATGATGAACTAACAAAACTAGCAGGAGATATTGGACTTATGTTTGACAGAGTAGAATTTGTAGAAGATTATTTAGATGATAGATATCCAAGAGAATGTCACTACTCTAAAACAATTAGAGAGTTTGCAAAAGAATATCCTTATGGTAAATATGCTGTAACTATGGATGGTCACATAACTGCTATAATTGATGGTAATATTATAGACACTTTTGACCCAAGCAACAGAATAATGAGATGTGCTTGGAAAGTAAAATAAAAGAGCTTGACACTCTTTTATTTTTATGTTACAATTATTATGCAAGTAACGAAGTTATTTGCCCCTTTAAAATTACATTTTTTCAATGTAGAAAAAAAGAACTAATTATAGTTCTTTTTTTTGTCTAAATAAGTTATTCCAACAGCATAAGCAGCCCAAATATCTTTTCTAAAACCATAAAACCACCCTTGGTTTTTCTTTGTCCCAACTTCACCAAATCTATCAATTAATGCTTGTCTTATGTTGCTGTCTTTTGCTTTCATAGAATTACACAAATTCATTTTTTCTTCTTTACGATAAATAAAATTAACTTTTTTATTTCTATCAAGAGCTGATTGTATATATCTTCCGTTCCAAGTTATGCTTGTTATTGTGCTTATACCTATTGGCATACCATAACTTTGAAATTCTTCATATACTAATTCATCATATTCTTCTTTTTTTACAATATCAAGTAATTCTTCATTATTTATTTTTCCAAATTTAATAGGTTTATATGTTTCTTTTTCTATTAAACAATACCCTGTTTCTGTTGTTCCCACATCTATTGACAATATTTCCATATAAAACCTCCACTATATACTTTATTATTTTCTTTATTTGTGTGTTTATAAACTATAAAATTATTTATCATTTTTTCTTTTCACACTTTCTAGTCTTAGCATAAATTTTATTTTTTTCATTTCTTCTTTAATATCTCTTAATCTAAAAAATAGTTTTTCCCTTTTTTCGTTGTGTTTAAATTCATATTCTAGTTGCCTTTTAATAGAAGATTCCTCTAGTTTTAGCCTTGAAAGTTGATGTATTAACTCTCTGTTCATTTTCTCACTCTACTTTATGTCATTTTAACACAAATTGACTAATAATGCAAATTGTGATAAGATTTCTATATAGTGGGAGGCACAAATAATGTCTAGAAAAGCAAAAGAACAAATAGAAAATGCTGAAAATGAGATAATAGAGCAAAACGAAGTTAGAAAACTAGAAGAGTTTTATGTTAATGGCACTGTAAACGATTTGCTGCCTAAAATTCAAGCTAGAAAAGAAGAATTGGTGCAACAAATGACTGAATATGCAGAAAATCACGACTATGCTAACCCAATCATTGTTACTAATAAGTTTTTTAAGTCTATAAACCCAGTTATGGGGCAAGAACCTATTTATTCTGCTGAAACATTGGGAATGGTATTTGATTATTATTGCGACCTTTTAGCAGCAGTAAATGACAAGATTGGAAGTTATCCTAGTTCTTTAACAGCTTTTTGCAAATTGGCTGGTATTTCTCTTTATACATTGAAACAAATGAAAGTTAGCGATGATTATAACATGAGAGTTGTTGTAGAGAAGATATATGACCAAATTGGTGATGAAAATATAACAATGTCGCAAATGGGTGTTGCTAAAGAGAAAACAACTTTGTTTAAAATGAAAGCTCAAAACGAATTAGTCGAAAAGGCACAACCTCAAGTTAAAGTTAATGTTAATGCAGACATAGATTTAAACAGAATTAGTCAAAGATTAGAACAATACAAGAGATTTGCGACTAAAAAGGAAAGATAAAATGGATAAAAATCAAGTATATGCTTTAATAGATAAAACCCTAACAATATTAGAAAACAATTTTCGCTACAATTATGGCAAAAAAATATCTTATGATGAAATTTATGAAATGATGAAAGACTTGTATGCTTTGCTTTGCAATTTTGAAAGCGAAACAAAAAAATGTGGCGAAATAGTAATTAGAAGATACATACCACTACTGGATTTGCTGGTAAAAATAGATACTAATCAAAACCATTTTATTGATTATGAAAAGCATTTAAAAAATGCTTATAAATTAGCTTCTAGAGTAAGTTTAGAGCATTATATGGTATATAGAGAGTGGAATGAGCCTGAAAACGAAAAGTTTTTTGAACCAAGATATAATATTTTGATTGGCTATATACATTATCTTCAAGAATTAGAATGTAACCCTAATTTTCGTGTTTTGATATTTAATGCTCCATCTGGCTATGGTAAAACATATCCTAAAAAGATAAGCGAAGCATGGGGCTTTGGAATAGATGACACAGGGGCATATTTGTCTTTATGTTCTAACGATGATGTAGTTAAATCTGGTTCACGAACTTGCATTGATGAAATGAAAAGTGAACAATTTGCCGAAGTATTTCCAAAACTAAAATGGGATGAAGAAGATAAAGATTATTTTCTTAAAGAAACTGATGAAAAGTGGAAATTAAGAAATTGCAAGTTGCCATTCAGTTATTATGCAAAAACAACTCAATCAAATGTAGTAGGTTCAAGAGCAAGTAAATCAATACACATAGATGACTTGTATCCAGACTTTAAAGAAGCTATGAATCAAGCTTTAAATAAATATTACTATGACAAATCAATAACTGTATGGGAAAAACGATATATTCAAAATAAACCACCAAAAGTATGTATAACAGGTACACTATGGGCTAGTGGCGATTATATTGACCAAAAAATACAACAATTAGAAAGAGAACATAAATTTGTTAAGCATCCTAAGTACCCATACACAAGAATTAGTGAAGATGGTAGTTGTGCAATAATACAAGTTCCTGCATTAGATTATGATACTGGTGAAAGCACATGCCCAGAGTTAAAATCTACTCAAGAACTTCTAAAAGAAAAAGCAAACATGGAAGAGTATTTATGGGAAACAAACTTTCAACAGAAATCTACCAACCCAGAGTCATTATCTTTTAGTTATGACAAATTAAGAACTTATGAAGTTATACCAGAAACTGACTACAAAGGAGCATACAGTGTAATAGATGCCACAAGAAAAAGTGGCAAGGACTTTTTTGCAATGCCGATTTTTAAAAAAGTTGAAAACGATGGCAAAAATGATTATTATTTAAAAGATGCTTTATTTACAAGAACTGCTACAAAAGATATGTATAATCAAATTGTAGATAAAATATTAGAGCATCATATAATATTACTTGTAATAGAAAGTAATGTTACAAGTGAATTAAAGCAAAATTTAGAAAAAATATTAAAAGAAAAAAATGCCAATTTTTGTGAAATTATTGAAAAGTACAATACAATACCTAAAGCTACAAGAATTGAAAATGAAAAGCATATTATTAAAAAACAATTAGTATTTCCTAAAAAAGGGATGTATGGAATTAACACTGATGTAGGCAAATTTATGGATAACTTAACTACATATAATGCAACTGGTGTTAACCCTAACGATGATGCTGCCGATAGTTGTGGAATGGTAGCAAGCGAAATAATCGAGGAAAATTCTCAACCACAAGTAGCACAACCTTTAGACTTTGTAAGACAGTATATGTAAATATACTGTTTTTGTTTGTGTAAATTTGACAAAAATAAGAAAATGTTATATATTGAGAAATCGTAGAAAAAAAGATAGTGAGGAGTTGAGATATGAAAACATTTGGTAGGGAAACCATTTATGCAAACTATACTGAGAAACAACTTCTTTCAGGAACACCAGAAGAAATAAATGCTAAAGTTTTAGACATTTTAAATAATAGTATTGGATTACATGAAAAAAATAAGCAAGACATTATATATTTGCAAAATTATTTATATGGCGACCAAGATATAAAAGATAAAGTAAAGTTTACTAGAACAGATATAAATAACATAACAGTAGAAAACTGGGCTTGGGCTTTTCAAGATTGGAAAAAAGCTTTCTTATTAGGGAAGCCAATACAATATGCTCCATTAGATAATGTTAGCAACGAAGAAATAACTTTACTTAACAATTATTTGACATACGAAGATAAAGACCAATTAGACCAAGACATTTATGAAGATATATTTACAGTAGGTCGTGGGTTTAGATATGTAAGTTATAGTAAAACAAATGATGATGATGAATCACCTATTGAATTATTAAACTTAAATGTTGTTAATACAGAAGTAGTATATTCAAGTTCAATAGAACACGAGCAGTTGCTTGCTTTTGTTGAAACTAGCAAAAAATATATAGTAAGTGAAGTCAACCCAGTAACTGGTAAAAAAGAAGATAGAGCAGTACCTTACAATGAATATACAGTTTACACTAGAAACAAAAAATATGTAATAAGTGCTAAAACAGGTAATTTAGTAATTACAGATACCAAACCAATAATTCATAATACTCATATTATTCAAGAATATTATTTTAATAGAAAAAGAATGAGTTTTCTTGAAATATGTAAAGATATATTTGATGACATAAACAAAATCGAATCACTTGACATGGATGACTTTGAAGGTCATACAAATAGCATAATGGTATTTACCAATGCCGAAGTAAACAAAGAGTCAATGGATGGCATAAAAGAATTTGGTGCTGTTTCGATAAAATCAACAGACCAGAAAAAAGCCAGTGTAGAATTATTAGAAAACAAACTAGTAAGTGTAGAAACACAAATTTACTATTTACGAAAATTGGCTGCTTTACATGCAATACTAAGTGTTCCAGAAGCGACAAACAATGGAACAATAAGCAATGCCGAAACTGGCAAAGCAGTATTAACAGGGCAAGGGTTTACATCTGCTAGTGTAAGAGTAGGCAATGAAGAAAAAGCATTTAAGAAATGCGATAGAAGTTCTTTGAAGAGCATATTAAAGATTTTGAGAAATGCTAGCGATAGTAAAGTTAAGAATTTAAAAATTAGCAATATTGACATTAAATTTAGTCGTGATTTGTCAGACAATTTACTTGTTAAGACACAAGCATTAAATAACTTAATGACTGCTAATATACCACCACAAGTTGCTAATGCTGTAATAGGGTTATTTAGCGACCCAGTACAAGTAACAGCACTTCAAGAAAAATATATGGAAGAAAAAGCGAAACTTGAAGAACAACTTAATATTGCAAAAAACAATAACAATAAAACAAATGAACAAAACAACATTTTAGAAGATGTTACAAATTTACAACAACAAGAGCAGTAATGCTCTTTATATCGGAAATTAGAGTATTCGGCAGGTGCAACTCCTGCTATCCGACCCAAATTATGATTTAACATTTGATTGCTTTGCAAATGTTAATATAAATCTCTGATGGTTTGTTAGATACCGTAAAAATCTATCGTTAAGGAGGAGATAAAATGAACAGAGAAAAAGCAAAAGAAATTTTAGGAGAAGGAGCAACAGAAGAAGTAATCACAAATTTTCTTAACAATTATCATATTGAAGAAAGTGCTAAAGTAAAAGACTTAGAAACAAGAGTAAATACACTAGCACAAGAAAATAGCAAATATAGCGATTATGATGCTATTAAGAAACAACTTGATGATATTAACAAAGCAAATATGACTGAACAGCAAAAACTCGAGCAAATGAAAAAAGAAACCGAAGAAAATTATAGGATTTCAAAAATGGCAGTTGCTAGAGCAAGAGCAAAAGAAATACTTGCTGGAGAAGATTTGACAGATGATGATATTGAAGATTTAGTTAGTGATGATGTTGAAAAGACAGTTGCAAAAGCAACTAGATGGAAAACAAACATTGCTAATATAAAAAGCAATATTGAGAAATCGACTACTGAAAAACTTACTAATGTTGACCTAAAACCTACAATCTCAAATGTTAATCAAATTGAAGCCACTATGACACTTGAAAAGTTTGACAATTTAAGTGCCGAAGAACAAAACAAGTGGTTAGAACAAAATCCAAACGGATTAGACAATTTAAATTAATAAAAAAGGAGAGAAGAGATTATGGAAATTTACAGAGGTAAAATTTTTAATGAACAAGTATTCGAGAGATATACTAAAACATTACCAAGTACAAAGGAAAATTCATTAATTAAAAATGGTTTATTCACTAATGTAAACAAATACAAAGCAAAATTAGTTGACCAAACTGGTGGATATGCTATTGAAGAACCAATCAAAGGTCGTTTAGGTGGAACTCCATCTAACTATGATGGTTCAACTAACATTGAAAAAGGAACAGAAAGAACTACTTTCCATCAAAGAAAAATTGCTTATGGTCGTGCAAAGGCTTGGGGCGAATATGACTTTGCTTCAGAAGTAACAGGTACAAACTTTAAAGCAGAAGCACAAGAAGTTAAAGATTACTGGGATGAACAAAGACAAGGAACAGTTCTTGCAATCTTAAAAGGTATCTTTGGTATGACAGGTGGAGATGGGAATGCAAATGCTAATTTCGTTTCTAAACACACTTATGATATTAGTGAGGAAGCTGGCTCTGCTGCTAATTTAGGTGCAGATGCAATGAACAGAGCAGCACAAAAAGCATTAGGAGATAAGAAAGCAAATCTTGACATCTGCTTTATGCACAGTGTTGTATCTACAAATTTAGAAGGATTAAACTTAATTAATTTCTTAAAATATACTGATGCTGATGGTATTGAAAGAGATTTAACTATTGGAACTTACAATGGTCGTTTAGTAATCGTTGATGATGAAGTTCAAGAATTAAATGGATATGATGAAGCAACTTCTGCAACAACAGGAGCATTAAAAGTTGTTTCAAGTTCACCAAGCGATGGACAAATCAAATTAACTGATGTACAAGCAGCAGATTTCTATCCTGCAGATGTAGCTGCAAATGATTATGTAGTAGCAGCAAACAAATATGTAACTTATGTATTCAAAAAAGGATTCTTTGAATATGAAGATTTAGGTGTAGAAAGACCAAACGAAGTTGTTCGTGATGCTTATACAAAGGGTGGATTTACTGATTTAGTAACTCGTATTAGAGAAATCATTGTTCCAACATTAATTTCTTACAAAGGAACTGGAACAGTATCACCAACAAATGCTAACTTAGCAACTGGTTCTAACTGGGAATTAGTTAATGACAACGATGCTGTAACAAAAACTTATGTTGATGACAAATTAATTCCACTTGTTCGTATTATTTCAAGAGGATAATTAGATAGGAGAGTATTATGGAAAGTGCAGTAACACAATTAGATTTATTAAAACAAAGAATACAATTTGATGAAAATATATTTGAAGATAATGAAACCTATGAAGAAGTGTTGGCTAGACTATTAGAAGATAGCAAATATGTTGCACTTTCTTTAAGATATCCATATCAAGATTATTCAGATATAGAATTACCAAAGAAATATAAAAATTGGCAAATAAGATGTAGTGAAGAAATATATAATCAAATAGGCAATATTGGTATTAAGTCTTATAGCGAAAATGGTTTAAACTGGACTAGAGATAGTGCTTACATTTCAAATGAATTAAGAAATGAAATTGAGCCAATGGTTGGATATATACAAAAGGAAGAAGAAAATGAATAGTTTTAAACCGATTAACGATATATTTAAAAATTGGAACAAAGACATGTATATAGCAACTAAAAAAGATGTTGTTGAAGTTGATGACTACAATAACGAAGTTGTTGAATACAATAAACCATTTTACTTTGGCAGAGTTAACTACCAAGCATTAACACCAAAAGAATTAGAAGCCTATATGCAAGAGTATGGAGAAACTAACAACAAAGTTGTTGGTGTTCTTATTAGATATACTGAGCAACATAAACTCAATACATTTGACATTGCATATTTATATGGTGCAACCCCAAAAGGAGAAACAAATTATGGCGACAATGCAAACTTTATTGTTAGAGCATTTAAACCACAAAACACTAGAACTTTAGTAATTCTAGAAGAGCGAATAAAATAACAAAGGAGGAATAATACAATGGATAAAGTAAAAATTAAAGATGTAAAAACTGGTGCTATTAAAGAAGTTAAGAAAACAGTAGCAAGCGACTTTATTGGAACTGGTAATTTTGTTCTTGTAACTGATGAAAAAGAAGATAACAAGCCAAAATCGTTTACCGAAAGCAAATAATGTTAGATGTAGATATAAAAATAGATAACCTAAAAGGTCTAGAAACTTATGCCAAATATGTAGACAAATTATTATCTATGAAAGACGATAGACACTTTCAAAAATATTTTCAAGAGAAATTTCTACAGACTGTTGATAGAATTGCAAATCAAAGAGTTAGATTTGACACAACTCAAGATTTAAATGATATTAATTTATATCTAAGCAGCAATAAAATTCAAGAAACAAGCGATGGTTTTATACTATACAACGATGCTAAAATACCTGCTGACAAATATAGTACATTGCCATTTGATACTAGCAATTATCCTGATGGGCAATTTAGTTTAGCACTTGCATTTGAATATGGCACTGGAATTGTGTCAGAAGGAAATTATGATGGAAAATATTTCAAAGCTTGGAGTCATCCAAAAGATAAATGGTTTTTGCCAAAAAATGTTTATGGCGAAAGTGGAATATTGACTAGAGGTTATAATGGTTTTGAAGTATATAGATATACCGCAGAAGAAATAAAATCTATGATGCCAAAATGGCTAGATGATTACTTTAAAAATTACGGAGGTGTTAGTTAGTGATTGACCTTTACGAAGAAATATTTCAGCAAGAAAAAGAATATGTTGAAAGCAATTCAAAATATAATGTTCGTGTTGTCAAAAACAATACTAACACCTCTTCCTATTTTCCTATAGTTGTTTGCCAATGTAGCAACATGATGGATACAGATTTTTGCACAATAGACAAAATAGAACAACATGGGGAACTATATATTTCAAACGATGTATTTACTCAAGACAAAACAGTAGACAACAAAAAAGTTGCTTCTCAATTAATTAATGATGAAATAACAAAGTTAGTAGTTGAGTTTTTTAACAAAATTAATATGAAAATGACAATGTGTAATCTTACACCTAATCTTGACAAAAGCATTATTAGAAGAACAATAAGACATCAAGGATTAGTAAGTCATGATAGAAAAAAAATAACAAGGAGATGAAAAGAATATGATAAATAGTATTGAAGATAGAGCTTTATCTGAACACAGAGGTAGTGCTTTATTGATGAAAAAAGCTAATGGCAAATATTCTATCTTGTTACCTGTTGAAGGAACTGGTGAAAATGGTTCAACTCCAGCACAATTAGATAAAACTGCTATTGGCAACTTACAAGCTACAAGCGAAGAGGGTAGAACAGAAAACCCACAAAAAACAATACCATTCTTTGCTCATAGAGATAACATCAATGTGTTAGAAGAAATTAAAGGTGAAGTTCACGATTTCATTCGTTTACTTCCAGACTTTACTGGATTTAAATACAGTGGAAAAGTAAACTACATGTTAAATAACACTGATGTTGGTTCTTTAGAACAAGGACAAATTACAATTACACCAACAACTAAAGATGAATACATCGATGATTGTTTCTCATTAGTAGAAGATACAGTTGTATTTACTACAGGAATTGATGAAGTTATAGAACTTACAGCTGCTGCTGGAACAAATCATACAAAAGTTTATAACTTATCGACTGACCCATCAGATGCTACAATTACACCACTTTCAAGTGCAACTGGTGTAGCAACTGCTGCTATGGGTTCAAGTGCAACTGCACATCAATTAACAATTACTGCTGTTGCTGCTGGTAGTGCAGTAGTAACATTAACTGCTTCAAAGAGCAATTATGCTTCTTTCAAGAGAACAATATTAGTAATTGTAAAATAACATACTAGATTTTAGTATAGAAATAAGCCACATTAAGAGTTTTTATGCAGATTAAGCAAATATACTAGTTTGATATAAAAACTCTCTAATGGGCTTTAAAATCAAAAAAAGGAAATAGGAGATACGCAATAATATGAAAAAGAATGAGATTATAGAATTAAATGGTACAGAATATACTGTAGAGTTGAATAGAGAAAGTTTTTTACAAATAGATAAACTTTGTAATGTAGATAAATCTTTCAACATTATTCAAAGAGGATTTTATCATTATATGGATGATGTTGAAATTGATGATAACTTTGATGTTAATTCATTAAATATTGAATTAAGTGATGAGGCTTTAAAAAAAGAAGCCGATTTAAAAAATCAAACTATGAATAGATTAGTTGAAAGAGCCTTTTTGATATGGTTAAATCCAAACCATCATTTAAATATAACAGAGGTGAGAGAATTACTTAAACCTTATTTAGATGATGAAGAAAAATCAAGGTGGTTATTTGAAAAATTTGGTCAATTTTATCAAGAAAGTTATCAAATTAGAGAAAGTTATGTAGAAGAAAGAAAAAACTTGGAAGCCCAAATCAACAAGAAATAGAAACAGAAGAAGATATTTTGAAAAGATATAATAATTCTTATTACGAATATTATTGTAATTATCTTTTTCCACAAGCAATAGAGTACGGAATGAGTGCAGATGAATTTTGGAAAGATGACCCACAATTATTTGTATCCTACCGTACTTCTTTTATTAATAAAAAGAAAAGAGAAATGGAAGAATATGATTATAAATGTTGGTTACAAGGGCTTTATAATCACAATGGTAATGGAATTTTGTTTAATTCATTAAAACAATTTATTGGCAATACAATTGCTAGTATGTTTAAAGGCAAAAAGGATAATACAAAAATAGACACTTATCCAGCAAAACCTTACAATGAATTGGCAAAAGAAAAAGAACTTGAAGATAAGAAATTAAAAGCAAGAGCAAATTATGATGAATTTCAAAAATCATTGGCATATTATGGCACAATGAAAAAAAGATATTTAGAAAGTGTTAGAAATAAATCTAAAACGAAAGGAGAGTGAATAAATGAATAATGAAACAGACATTGGTATAAAGTTCTCCAATAAGATTACTAACGAAAAAAAATTAGAAAAGTATAGTCAAGAACTTGGCAAAATTTATGTTCTATTAAAAAGTATGGACAAAGGCAAAATGTTGGCTATTCAAAACACTACAGAAGCGACAACACAATCTTTAAAAGAGCAAAATAAGTTGATGGGGACAAATAGTAGTGAAAGCCAAAAAATGGCAAGGAACTTTAATTTGGCATTTAATTATACAACTGTTAGAACATTTACTAGAGCTTTAAAAAATGTTGTTACTACAATGGGCAATATGGTTAAGCAAAGTGCTTCTTATTTAGAAAATATGAACTTGTTGGATGTAGCATTTAACAACAACACAAAAGAAGCCGACAAGTTTGTTAATAAATTAAGTGAAATGTATGGTTTAGATGAAAGTTGGGGCTATCGTACTGTTGGTATTTTTAAACAATTAGCAAATGCAATGGGAATATCTGCAGAAGCAGGAGATAAATTAGCAACAACATTAACACAACTTTCTATAGATACTGCTTCATTGTATAACATTGAAACAAGTGATGCTGTTAGTATATTTTCTAGTGCATTGGCAGGTCAGACAAAACCAGCTCGTAGATTAGGTGCAGATATAACTCAAACTACATTGCAAAAGACATTAGATACTGCAGGTATAAAAGAATATGTTGCGAACTTATCTTATGCAGAAAAGCGACTTGTTATAGTTGCAAGTTTATTACAACAATTACAGCAAGCTAATAATGACTGGGGCAGAACTATTGAAAGTGTTGCGAACCAAACTCGTATTATGAACGAACAATGGAACAGATTAACCCGTGCAGTTGGTAATGTGTTTTTGCCAATTGTTAAGCAATTATTACCATATTTAAATGCTATATTGATGGTGTTTACTGAAATAATAAATGCCATAGCAATATTAGTTGGTTATAATGAAGATGATTTTGACTATTACAAAGGAGCTGCAGAGGATGTTACTGATTTAGAACTTGGTTTAGAAGGAGCTAACAGTAGTGCTAAAAAATTAAACAACACTTTAAGAAGCTTTGATAGATTAAATAATATAACAGCAAATGCTGCTGGTGGAAGTGCATTAGGTGCTGGAAGTGGAATAAGCCCAGATATAATGAAATTATTTAATTCAGAAGTAGACAAATATAATAGCACTTTAGATAATATTCAAATGAAAGCCACAAAAATAAGAGATAGCATTATGGAATGGCTAGGCTTTACAAAGCAAATAGATAAAAAAACAGGAGATATTTCTTTTAAATTTGACCATATAACAGGAGGCACTGTATTAGGTGCATTAGTTATAGGCGGGGCAATTTATAAAGGTGTAAAGTCAATATATACTATATTTAGCAAATTAAATTTAGGTAAAAGTACAAAAGAAGCAGCTACAGGATTTACAAAACTAAAATCTAGTGTTAGTGGTTTGTTAGTAGGCGGAGCAAGTCTTTTAGTATTAAACAAATCAATGAAAGATATGGCACAAAACGGGAAAACATTAACAAATGTTTTGGGAAGTTTGGCAGGAGCTTTAGGAACAGTAGGAGGACTAGCTTATACTGGCTATCAAATTGGTGGACTTACTGGTGCTAAAATAGGAGCATTGGTCGGGGGCTTGTCTGCTTTAATTACTGCATATCAAAGTTATGGTAGTGAAATGACTAGAGCAATTGACAAATCAAAAGAAGTAAACAAAACAACACAAGAGTATATTGACACAATGAAACAAGCTAATTCTGAAATAGATTATAGTGTTTCTGTAAAGCTAGGAGAACACGAAAGAAACGAAAGATTGTTAGAAGAGCTTGATAAATTAGTTGATGCTAATGGCAATGTTAAAAAAGGTTATGAAGATAGAGCGAAGTTTATTATAAGCGAATTAAAAGAAGCTTATGGAATTGAGCTTAAAATGATTAATAATAACATAGAAGGCTACCAAACTCAAACTGAAAAAATAAGAGCTTTAATAAAAGAACAAGAATTAGAAATTCTTTTACAAGGGCAGCAAGAAAAGGCAATGGCTGCAAAATCAAGAGAAGATAGCTTGCTTTCTCAATACACAGAACAATTAAAAATAATTGAAGAATTACAAAAACAAATAAAACAAAATTCTAAAGATGTTGGGGAATTAGACCCGCTTTACAGTGGAGTTCAAATTGAAAATGTACACGAGCTTAATAATCAATTAGATGAAGCCAAGAAAAAATTAAAAGATTATAAAAATGCAATTAAAAATAATAATAGTGAAATTATTAAGTACGAAAATTTAAAAACAGCACAACTTACTGGAAATCAAGAACAAATAAATGCTGCTTTAAACGAAACCGTACATACTTACGAAAAAGATGGAGAATTAATACAAACAACAGTAGCAGAGCAATTGAGCAATTTAGAATTAAAATATAAAGAATTTGGTTTTATAACAAAAGAACAATATGAAGAGCAAAAAAAAGAAACATTAGATTTCTTTGTATATCAAAATAACACAATTAAAGACCAAACTCCTGAATTAGCAAAGGCTTGGTATGATTTGGCTTCTCAAAGCGAAGAAAACTTTATGAGTGCTTTTGCCAAATTAGATGAAGATGTGCAAAAAGATGTAATTAGTAATATGTACCAAAACGGTTACAAAATTAGTGAAGAATTGCAAAAAGGAATTAATGCAAAACCTCCGACTATTAAATTTAGTGCAGATGTTAGCAGTGTTAAAGCAACAATTCAAAATTTAGTTAATAAAGGCTTTTTTGCTCCAGTTTCAAGTGGTTTATATGTTGATGAAAATGGCAAGTTAGCAAAACACGCGAACGGAGGATTGCCTCCTGTAGGTCAAGTATTTGTAGCAAACGAAAAAGGTCCAGAACTTGTAGGTCAAATAGGTGGGCAATCATTTGTAGCAAATCAAAATCAAATTGTAGATTTCTTACAAGAAGAAATAGGCAATGCTAAATCAAACAACCCAACAACAATGAACTTCTATTTAGATGCAAATCATAAATTAGGAACATACACATTAGAGCAATTACAAGGTATGGCAAAAACAAATGGTGAGCCAATAAGGATAGGTGGTTAAAATGTATTTATTAGCAACGACAACAAAATATGAGGATGGAGTAAAATATTACTCAAAAAGTGGTAGCACTTACACATTGCTAGTAGCAGGAACAGATTATACTATTGGTGGAACAATAAGTGGCACAATATATGAAGAAACTAAATATGATAGTATGTATTTTAGAGCTTGGGGGAGTAGTGGAACTTATAAAAAGTTCCCTTACAAAGTAGGAGGGATATCTACTCTCCCAGAACACGATGTAAGTGCCAATGATGTAGATATGGGGTCATATACAAATACAAAGGGGAAAACAGTTAGAAAAAGAGTTAGACACGATGTTGCAGCATTGGATTTTAATGTTGAAACAATGAATGGTGAAGAATTACATAGAGTATATACGGACTGGACTGATGTATGGTTAGACTGTTTATTCTTTTATGAACCTTCTTGGGGTTTTGTAAGCAAAAAAATGTATAGAAGTGGAACTGTAAAATGCCATAGATATTATATAGATGAAAATGACCCTAATAAAAATATATATCAAAATGTACAATTTGGTTTTGTAGAGGAGTAGTAATATATGGCATATATAACAAATACTGTTAAAAATGTAATAGGCTCTTCATTATACATAACTGATGCAATGCACGAAAAGTTTTTATATGAAGGTATAAACAACATAAATGTAAGTGGCAATTTACCTGCTATACTTGATTTAACTTACTATTCACAAGAAAACAATTATAGAGATGTTATTTATAGCGAAGATGACAGAAACGATATAAAAATATGGTTTAATGGTGTTGAATTGACAGATGCTGGAGATGTTGTTGAAAGTTTAACTGGGACTATTAGAGTTTTACCAAATGATGGTGCAAAAAGATTTTCTATAGGTCATTTTGTTTCAAAAGAATTAGAATTAACTATACACGATATTGACATAGAAGATATACAAGACCAAGTTAAAATATCAATCGGGACATTAATAGAAAACGATTACGAGTATATACCGTTAGGAGTGTTTAATATACAAGATACTCCTGTAAACAACAACGGCAAATATATAATAAAATTAAGAGATAATCGTGTAAAATTTGATTTTAACTATAATGCTCAACCTTTAATAGATAATCAATATAAAATCACTACTGATACAACATATCAAGAAAACAAAGAATATTATAGCCTAGCAAGTAATACATATACTTTGTTAGTAGTTGGGACTGATTATGAGGTCGGAGATGAAATAACAGGAACTGTATACGAAAAAAAAGGGACAGCAACATTAAGACAAATATTTGAAGATATTTGCACTCAAGCAGGTGTTGAACATAAAGTTTACTCATTTGATGGTGAAACTAAAGAAGTAGGCATTTATGATAACACTATAACTGCTACAAAATATATTTCTTATATTGCAGAACAATGTGGCTGCACACCAACTATAGATAGAGAAGGCAATCTTATATTTATAAATTGGAAAGAATTGTATGTTTGGAGAATACCTTTAAGCATAGTAAGTGATGATTATAAATTAGGAGAACCATTTGAGATTGAAAGAGTTGTTTATGAAAGCGGTGTTATAAAATACGAAAGCAGTAGTGATGAAACATTATGTACTTTGTATTTAGATGCTGCTAATCCATATATAACAGAGCAATCTCAAGTTATTAATATTTTTAATAAACTAAATGGTTTTAGAATTGATACCATAATTACTCAAAATATGCTAGGGAATCCAGCAATAGACGCTTATGACATAATAGAAGTATATGATGATGAAGATGCTAATGAAACAGTCATATTCAGAACATTGGCGAATAGCAATTATATATTTGATGGCAAACATACACAATCATTTGATACACAAATAGGTGTTGAAGAAAGAACTGAAAATGTAAGTAAAAATAGTGAAGCGACATTTAAAAAATGGGCTACAACAAATATAGATAATGCAAATGCTCAATTAACATTACAAGCAGGTCAAATTAATGATGCAGATGGTAGGCTTACTCAAGTAGAACTAAATATTAGTTCAGATGGAATTACTGGTAAAGCAATAAAACAAGCACAAGAAACTGCTAATAATGCAGTTAGTTCATTTTTAACATTTAAAAGTGATGAGTTTTCAGTAACACAAAGTTTGGCACAAAATCTTGGTACTGATGTATACGGTGATGAAAGTGCTGGGGTTGCAGGCATAAAGCAACAAACAGAAGAAAATACCAACAAGTTAACTACTATAGATAAATATATGGTATATAAAGATGGGGTTTTGACATTAGGCGAAAGCACTTCTAATTTTAAATTAGAACTAGAAGGTGGAGAAGATGGCGAAATTCGCTTTATGGGTAATGGTATTAAACTGGGGTACTTTAACAGTCAAAGGCTATATGTTGAAAACACAACAGTATTTAATGAGCAAGTTATTGCTAAAAAAGGCGATGAAGAAGCGACTAATTATTATTGGCATGTTACGGATGATGGCTGTCTAGATTTAGACTATGGTGGAACGGAGGAATAGTATATGGCAAAAACATATTTAGGTGTTTGGAGTACATATTGGTATATAACTAACACTGCAAATCCAAATAGTGATGAAGATTTTAGAGGTCGTTGGAAATTTTACTATGAGCAAAACCAGTCAACTTTAACTTCTACTATAACAGTCGAGCATTATATACACATATATTCTAGCGAATATATACAAAATGGTTATATCCCACCAAGTACATCTAAAGCAACGGTTAATAACCAATCTTCAACAAAAAGCAATAGTGCTTTAAATGTATCTATTGCTAAAGGCTATTCGGAAAGATTAATAGGAACATCAACATTTACTATTAATCATAATAGTGAAGGCAAAGCAAATTTATCATTTAGTGGTCAATGGACAATGAGTGGTACTACTAGGAAAGCATCACACACTTGGGCATTGCCAGATATTCCTGTAGCAAGTTCGATAAGTGCAAATGTAAGCGAACAAACATTAGGAAATCAAATAACATTTACTATAAATAGAAAAGAAAATACTTATGTTCATGTTTTAAAATACAAATATGGAACAAGTAGTGAAACTCAATTTGACACAAATGTTACCACATCTTCTAATTGGACACCACCAGAAAGTTTGGCACAATATGTTACAAATAATACTTATGCTACTGCAACAATATATTGTTATTCGTATGATGGAAGTATAAGTGATGCTAATTACAAAGGTATATCTACTACAACAGTAAAACTAAATATTCCAGATAGCATAAAACCAAGTGGAACTTTGACTGTAAGTGATGACAACACAACATCAACAAGTGAAGCAGGCAAAGTTCCTTCAAGCTGGGGAATATATGTAAAAGGTTATTCTAAATTAAAATTTATTGCGACAACTACAATGGCTCAAAGTGCGACATTGTCAAGTATAAAAATCACAAGCTGTGATGGTCAAATAGGGACAGCTACTCCATTTACATCTCCAAATAATGTAAGTGTTAGTGGCAGCAATTTAACAAATACTTTAGAAATTACTGATAGTCGTGGTAGAATTGGCACTGCAACAGCAACTACTACAATATATGATTACGGAAACCCAAGTGCAACATTAAATGTTTCTAGATGTGACAGTCAAGGTGTATATGATGCTAATGGAGAAAAAGCAAAATTAACAATTACTTATGGTATTTCAAGTTTAAATAATAAGAATGTAAAAACATATACATTAAAATATCGTGTTAAAGGAGCTAGTTCTTATACTACTTATTCAACTGGCACATTGTCTAATTATAGTGGTACATTAGAAGTGACTATTACAAGTGTAACATTTGACACTGGCAACACTTATGAATTTTTAGTAACTATAAACGACCAATTTAATTCAACAGATGCAAATGCAACAATGGCTTATTCAAGAAAACCAATTTCTTGCAGAAAAACATCAGGAGTTACATTAGGTAGACACGCAGTTGCCGATGGGTTTAATGTTTATTATGACACAACTTTATATGGTAAGTTTGATTTTGGATTTGTAGCATTTAACGATGCTAATGGCGACAATGGAGATTTAGTATTAAGTTATGATGCAAGTAATTATAATCATTGCAAAATTTACTTTAGAGGCAACGAAGCAGAAGAACCAGTAAGTAGTGTCGAGGTAAACAGCCCAAATGGTAAAACTGTTATGTTAATGGCAATTCAACCTTATTCATCTAGCAATAAATGCTTTTTAAAATCAAAAAAAGTGCTTATAAGCGGCACATCAATAACTAATGTAAATTATAGCGAAGTAACATTTACAAATAATGCTTCACCAACGGTTTCAAACAGCAACAACATATATATATTAAAAGTAATATTTTATTAAAGGTGGTGATATAATGACAAATAAAGTTTATGATGTTTTAAAGTGGATTGCACTTGTGGCACTAGATGCGGTAGGTTTAGCATACGAACAATTAGCAGAAGTATGGAATTTACCTTATGGTACTGAAATAATGCGAACTTGTGCTATCTTATCAGTTTTACTTGGTACATTAATAGGTGTATCAAGCATACAATATGCTAAGAAAATGGAAAAACTAGAAAGTGAAGAAGAGGTGGGCTAATATGTATATAGCAGACAAAAATTTTAAACCTCAATTAAAAATACCAAAAAAAGGCGATAAGTATTATAATACAACTGATAACAAAGGAATTAATCCTTGTAGAAAAGGCGACCCTACAGTTAAAAACTTAAATGTTCTTTGTAACTGCGTTGGCTACGAAGTAGCTAGATTTAACTCTGAAACTCAAGAGCCAAAGTGTATTTTCTTTGGTTCGATGAATGCAAAAAGTTTTTATGCTTATGCTTTAAAATGGGGGTTACCTACAGGTCAAGAACCAAAAGTAGGTGCTTGTGCTTGTTGGGATGGTGGCAAATCTAAAAAAGGTCATGTGGCTAATGTTGAAGAAGTAGATAAAAAAACAGGTAATTGTTCATTATCTTCAAGCGGATTTGAAGCATACAAATTTAAATTACAAAAAAAATGTAATAAATCAAACAATTATGGAATGGGAGCATCATATAAATTTTTAGCTTTTATATATAACCCTCATATAATAGAATTAGCAGAGCCAGTTGAGCGAGATGAAAATGTTAATCAACTTAAAATACTTAAAGCAAAATTAAGAATTAGAGTTCAACCAAGTTTAAATGCAGATATACTAGATTTTGCTGAAAAAGATGGCATATACAACGATTTAGAAACTTGTGAAGCAGATGGCTATACTTGGCATAAAATAGCCGAAAACAACTGGTTGGCAGAAGTTAATGGCTATGTTGAGCTATTGCCTAAAATTGTATTTCAAGTTGGGGATAAAGTTACATTTAAAGAATTGCCAGATTATTTTATAATAACAGGTTTTGAAGATAACAATGCAAATGTTACAATGACAACTCCAACAAGCAATTTAAACAAAATAGACTAGAGAAATCTAGTCTTTTTTATTTTTTTACAAAAAAGGTATTGACAAATGTAATACAATGTAATACAATGTGATTGTAAGGTTGGGAGGTGACCAATGAAAAAAAGAATAAAAAAAATACTAAAAGATAAACCTATGCTGAAATTAAGCGATTTAGCACTACTAGGGCTTGTTTTAATACATAGTATAGACAACATAACTACTTGGGTACTTTTGTGCTGTACGGTGTCTAGAATTGAAAAAATTGGCATGGTTTTGTATTTGATAGGAAGTAACATTTATATTTGTCTAATTTTAAAAAAATTTGGGAAGGTGTGGCATTAATGGATGAAGTATTTATAAATGTAAAAGAAATAAACGATTTAGATAAGTATTTTAAAAAAGACATAGTATCAGTAATGGAACTTGTATGTGCTTTACAAGATGAAATAGGTTTGAGGGAAGAAAGAGAAGAAGAAGATAGAAAAGCCCAACAAAAAGCCGAAGAAGATTTTTGGTTAGAAAGGAAGAAATCTGAATGGGGAATGTATTAGAAAGAGGTGATAAATTGAAAAACAAAATAAAATGCTTTAGATGTAATGATTTTATATGGGAAGAGCTAGAGAAATTTTGCAATGCAACTGGGCAAACACCAAGTATGTTTATAAGAGCTGCACTTGTAGAAAAATTGCAAAGAGTACAAGGTTATGAAAATTACATATATTCTAACAACGAATATATAAAATATTTAAACAACAAAATAGAAAGAGGTGAAGAATAATGAGTGGGGAAATAACTAGCATAGAAACTGTGAGAAAAATCTCAAGGTTAGAACACGAAAACAAGAGATTAAAAGAAGAACTAGAAGTAGCTAGAAAGATAATTGATAGCTATTATCGAGAAGAAAAATATGATGTAAACAAATATTTAGAAAAAGCTAAAGAACAAAGAGAGTTAAGCGACAATGCTAAAAGATTTGTTCAAGATATAGTAGATGGTAAGATATGATTGATTATGCAATAGAAAAACTAACAGAGCTTTACATAAAGCAAACATTTAAAGATAAACAAAAAGGTAAAGATACTTATGTTAAGAAATCAAGAGCATATCTTGACCTTATACAACTATTAAAGGAGATGAAATAATGAAAGGTATTCCAATAGAAGTAGATGATGATTTTACTTGTGATTTAATACAAAAATTTCAAATTATGATAGCTGATGAAATGGATAAGGAAGCAATAAAAGTAATTAAAAAATATTGTGATGAAAACAATATATTCCCGTACATAATAGATGAAAACAAATTAAAAGTGATTTTAAAACTAGGTTTTGAAGAATATAACAAAAGAGAAAGCGAGATGGAATAATGGATAGAGAAGTAATGTACGATTTTTTGTGGGGACATATTGTTGAAATGGTAAAAAATGACATGACTATGACATTATTGCCAAACATCAGAATTGAGAGAGAAAAAAACGGACTTGATACTATTAATTTTAGTATTCGCATTGACAAAAGTATATTTGAGAATTTGACAAAGGGTGATGATAATGAATAAAGACAAAGTTATTAAAGATTTGCGAGAGAGAAACGACAAACTTAAAAACCAATATGAAATAATGCAAATTAGAAATTGTGCTTTAGAACAACATACAAAAAGTTTAGAAAAGCGAAACAAAGAATTAGAAAATGGTTTTAAAGCAGCAATGGAAGAATTATGCGAATATGCAGAAGAAAATGAAAAGTTAAAGCAGTCATTAGAAAGCAGATTAAAATATAGCGATGAATTAGATAAAAAAATTGCGACAATAGATAAAGCAGTAGAGTATATAGAAAAATACAAAAGATTTGGGATGGGTGAAGAATGGTTTGAAACATCAACACCAGTAACATTTTTATTAAAAACATTAAGAGGTGAAGATAATGGAATATAAATGGAAATATGATTATTCTATGGAAGAAAAAGAATTAGCATTATTGGCACAACATTTATACGAAGAAAATAGAAGATTAAAATATAATATAAAGCAATATGAAGAAATGAGGAAACAAATAATAGAGTACATCCTTGACTTAACAGAAAATGATGATTATTGGTGTGCTGGCAGAAGCGATATTAATGAAATATATAATTATGTAACAGATATAAGGTTGAAAGCAGGAGATGATAAAGATTGCCAATAGGAATATATAAAAGAAATGGGAAAGAATTAGATAAAGCCAACAAAGCCCTACATTATGTTTGTGGTACAAAACTAGAAGCATTAACACAAAAAGTTAGTAAAAACAACAAAAGCACAGGGATAAAAGGTGTATGTTATAAATATCATAAGGTTTTAGGGAAATATGTGTATCAAGTATCTATTCAATTAGCTAGAAAAAGATATTATAAACTTTTTTATTCATTGAAAGAGGCAATTGAATGGAGAAATCAAAAAGAAGAAGAATTATATAAACCATTATTAGAAAAGGAGATAAAATATGATGACAATAAAAAATGTTGAATTAGAAGAAGCAATTAAAGAAATGGAGGAACAAAAATGTTCATCAGGAGAAAAAAATTAATAAAATTATTAAAAGAAAAGCAAATAATAATTAGAAAAGAAAATCAATATTGTAAAGGACAAAGCAGAAATAAAAAAGATTACGAACAAGCAAAATGTATGCAATATTACGAAGACGGAAACGATAATGCTTTTAATTATATTATTTCTTTGTTAGAAAGCAAGAAAATTTAAAGCAATGGAATATAGAATAGGAGAATAAATAATGAAAGTAATAGATTTATTAAATAAAATAGCAAACGGAGAGCAACCAAAACATATAAGAATTTATAACGAAGATTGGTATTGGAATGAATATGATGGATATGTAACAAAATGGAGTTTATCAACTACTCCAGATGCACAACATTATTTATTTGGGCAATACAGATTAGATTTTGCATTAAATAAAGAAGTAGAAATAATAGAAGACAAAACACTTGAAAAAATAAATACTGAAAGTTATTGGGATAATAGTTCATTAATGGATGAAGAATGTACTAGTA
>Ga0310786_10002424_pt1 | contig 28522 bp, 21 predicted proteins | sample AusTroGonzalo_MG_FD_203881 | JGI IMG/M metagenome (GOLD analysis project Ga0310786, IMG submission 203881) | Bovine rumen microbial communities from tropical cattle in Woodstock, Queensland, Australia - Gonzalo_03 (v2) (version 2) | ecosystem: Host-associated > Mammals > Digestive system >...
TTGTGGTATTCTACTTCATATTGTACAACATTCTGAGAACCTCGTTCCTGCTGTTTGGAGATGTAGCGCAGCAACTCGGGTGAGGTGAAAGTTTCCTGCTGCCCATTACTATAGACGAGGTCCATGGGCTCCATCATAATAAGCGTGTCAATCTCTACTCCTGTCTCAATTTTCTCGCGCAGACCTTTAAGTGTCCTAATTTTGTAGTTGATGGCTTTCCAATGATAGCGTGAATCAGAAATGGTGTCGTACTGGATGACGTTGGCCGTCATATGACTAACCAGTTTCTTGTCTTCAAATTTATCAAGCGAGAAGCCATAGCCACGTTTGATATTATTATCGTATTGCTGCAAATATGCAATAACGCCAGGTGCAACCTGCAACTGAACATTGCTGGCAGAGGTGATGCGTTTCTTGTTTTTGTATTGTGTTTCGAAATTCAAGCGTACAACGTTGCCATGAGGAATGACATACGCTCCCAGATAGAAATTGAGGATAGCAATAATGGCGGCTGACACCATGTAGGGTCTCATCAGACGACGGAAACTGGTACCTGCTGCCAACATGGCAATGATTTCGGAATTGCCCGCCAACTTTGATGTAAAGAAGATGACGGCAATGAATACAAACAATGGTGAAAAGAGATTGGCAAAGTAGGGAACGAAGTTGGCATAATAGTCGAAAATAATGGCACTCCATGGCGCATGATAGGTAGAGAACTTGTTTAAGTTCTCATTAAAATCGAACACGATACTTATACTGATTATCAGCAAGATGGAATATATGTATGTTCCAATGAACTTGCTGATGATGTATCGGTCAAGCCGTGGGATTAATCGTGCCAGTATTTTCTTCATACTCTGCGTCCTAAGTCATTAATCACTGAGCGCTTCCATTGCGTAAAATCGCCTTGCTCGATGTGCTGACGGGCATCAGTCACCAATCGGAGATAGAAAGCCAAGTTGTGGATAGAGGCTATCTGCAAAGCCAATAACTCCTGAGCTTTGAATAAATGGTGAAGATATGCCTTTGAATGCAAGCGGTCTATGTCGCAACCATCGGCGTCGATAGGTGAGAAGTCATTCTCCCATTTCTTGTTGCGCATGTTCATAGTACCCTGATAGGTAAAAAGTAGGGCGTTTCGGCCATTGCGGGTAGGCATCACACAATCGAACATATCTACGCCACGTTCTATTGCTTCAAGAATATTCTGAGGTGTACCCACTCCCATCAGATATCGTGGACGGTCCTTAGGCAGTATTTCATTGACTACCTCAATCATTTCATACATTACTTCGGTAGGCTCACCAACAGCCAGACCACCAATGGAGGCACCTCCACCATCGTTAAGCATGCCCAGACGGTCTACCACGTGTTTGGCGGCATCCTGTCGCAAGTCTTTGTATTTACATCCCTGTACAATTGGGAAAAGGGTCTGCTTATGACCATAGAGTGGCTCTGTCTCGTTGAAGCGTTTGATACACCGATCTAACCAACGTTGTGTCAGCCCAAGAGAACGCTTAGCATATTGATAATCGCTTTCGCCAGGAGGACATTCGTCGAGTGCCATCATAATATCGGCACCGATGATACGCTCGGTATCCATGACATTCTCGGGAGTGAAGACGTGTTTTGAACCGTCAATATGACTACGGAACTCACAACCTTCTTCCCTTAACTTGCGTATGCCTGTCAGCGAGAAAACTTGAAAACCGCCAGAGTCCGTCAGTATGGGACGGTCCCAGGTGTTGAACTTATGCAGACCTCCAGCTTTGCGAAGTGTGTCAAGTCCCGGCCGCAGATATAGATGGTAGGTGTTTCCCAGAATGATTTGTGCCTTGACTTGCTCACGCAATTCCTGGAAATGAACACCTTTCACGCTGCCGCAGGTGCCGACTGGCATGAAGATAGGTGTCTTTATCTGTCCATGGTCAGTGGTGATAAGCCCTGTGCGGGCACTGCTATATGGGTCGCTATGTTGCAGTTCGAATTTCATTTCTTGTCCTCTTTCTCTTTCTCGTCTTCGATTTCAAACTTCAGCGAATTCTTGACAATCTCATCAGTCAATGCCAAGTTCCATACGTCCTGCACATTCTCCACATAGTGGAACTGAACCCCCTGTAGATACATCTCGGGTATCTCCAGAATGTCTTTCTTATTTTCCTGGCACATCACAATATCGGTGATACCAGCACGTTTTGCTGCCAGAATCTTCTCCTTGATACCACCTACAGGTAGAACTTTACCACGTAAAGTAATCTCACCGGTCATCGCCATATTCTTACGTACTTTACGTTGGGTTAGGGCTGAAGCGATAGATGTGGCAATGGTGATACCTGCCGAAGGACCGTCTTTTGGGGTAGCACCTTCTGGCACATGGATATGAATGTTCCAGTTGTCAAAGATGCGGTAATCGATGTTGAGCTTCTCGGCATGGGCTTTCACATATTCCAGAGCCAACACCGCCGACTCCTTCATCACATCTCCTAGATTTCCGGTTAATGTCAGTTTCGAACCCTTTCCCTTCGAGAGTGATGTCTCGATGAACAATATCTCGCCACCTACACTGGTCCATGCCAGTCCTGTGACAACACCTGCATAGTCGTTGCCCTGATAGATGTCACGATAGAATGGCGGTTTGCCAAGCAGGTCTTCCAATGATTCAGGCGTAATTTTCCAGTTGTCAATGCTACCATTCATCTGGCGTCGGTAAGCCAATTTACGCATGGCTTTGTTAATCTGCTTCTCCAACTGTCTGACACCACTTTCACGTGTGTACTGTTCGATGATTTTCTCAATGGCGGCCTTGTTGAACTTAGGCTTGCTAGTCAGCATCTTCAGTCCGGTATTCTCCAGTTCCCTTGGTATCAGGTGACGCTTGGCAATTTCTATCTTTTCTTCTGTGATATAACCACTCACCTCAATAACCTCCATGCGGTCGAGCAAGGGACGTGGAATAGTGCCGAGGTTGTTGGCTGTGGCAATAAAGAGTACCTTCGATAGATCATAGTCCACGTCAAGATAGTTGTCGTGGAAAGCTGTGTTCTGTTCGGGATCAAGCACTTCGAGCAGAGCTGAAGCTGGGTCGCCATTGATGGTGCCTTGTGTCACTTTATCAATCTCGTCAAGGATGAATACGGGATTGCTTGAACCAGCTTTCTGAATGCTCTTGATGATGCGTCCGGGCATGGCACCGATATAAGTGCGACGGTGTCCACGAATCTCTGCCTCATCGTGCAGACCGCCCAATGATACACGTACATACTTACGCTTCATGGCCTCGGCAATAGACTTGCCAAGTGAGGTCTTACCAACACCTGGAGGTCCATAAAGACAAATGATAGGACTCTTCAAATCGCCACGTAGTGAAAGAACTGCCATATATTCCAGAATACGTTCCTTCACCTTTTCCATGCCGTAATGGTCATGGTCTAAAATCTTCTGTGCACGTTGTAGGTTTAGGTCATCCTTGGTATAGTCATCCCAAGGCAACGAAACAAATGTCTGTAGATAGTTTAACTGGACATTGAAATCAGGACTTTGTGGCTGGAGGTTATCCAATTTGTCTACTTCCTTATAGAAAGTGCGTGCAACATCGTCCGACCATTTCTTGTCCATGGCTTTGCGAAGCAACTCTGATTTCTCGGGTGACTGCTCGTTACCCATTTCAGCCTGCAGGTTCTTGATTTGCTGTTGCAGGAAGTAGTTCTTCTGTTGCTCGTCGATATCCTCACGGGTCTTATTACGGATATCCGTCTTCAGCTTTTGAAGGTTTATTTCGCGGTTCAGCGCTTTCATGGCACCAAACAGCCTCTCCTTAACGGTTTCCACTGTCAGCAACTTAACTTTCTCCTGAATGGTGAAAGGCATGTTGGAACACAGGAAACTCAGCATCATCTCGTCATTGTGGATATTTCGGATGGCAAACATAGCCTCGTCTGGCATCTCATCAACCATTGAGATATAGCGTTCTGCCATATTCCGTAAGTCATCAACGGCGGTCTTCCATTCTTTGTCGTGCTTGTCGGGGTGCATTTCTGGCTTGGGCTCTACCTCGCCTTCAAGATAGGGCATCAACTTAGTGAGTCGCTTCAGGCGAAAACGACCAAGAGCCTGCACGACAACAGTTGTTGAGCCGCCAGGAAGATTGAACTGCTTGACGACCTTAGCTGCCACGCCAAATTCATAAAGGTCACCCTCAACAGGCATTTCAATATCCGGATCACGTTGACATACGACACCTATCAAAGAACTAGTCTTCTCTGCCTGACGTACCAGTTTCATGCTTGACTCACGGCCAAGCAGGATGGGCCATACGACGCCAGGGAATATCACAATGTTCCTGACAGGAAGGATGGGCAGAGTTGATGGGATTTCTCCATCAATCATGTCTGTGATATCTCCTTCCAAATCGGCAATCATCGATATGGACTTAGTATTATACTGATTATCGCTCATTTTAATTTTAAACTCCATAATTGGGGTGCAAAGTTACGAAAATTAATTGAAAATGGCGATGTATTCATTGATTATTAACAAAAAATGTATATCTTTGTGGCCGATTATGGCAAATGAATACTTCAAATTTAAACAATTCACCATCTGGCAATCCGATTGCGCCATGAAAGTAGGCACAGACGGAACACTTCTTGGTGCATGGGCAGAAGGTGGTCGGAAGATTCTGGATATCGGCACTGGTACAGGACTTATTGCACTGATGATGGCGCAACGTTTTCCCGAGTCATATATCACAGGAATAGATATCGACCCTGCTGCTGTTAGTCAGGCACGAACTAATGTTGCACATTCGCCCTTTGCCGACCATGTGGAAATACTTGAAGCAGATGCTCATGATTTCTATGGTACTTTCGATGCCATTGTCTCTAATCCTCCTTTTTTTGCTGATTCGTTAATGTCTCCAGACTCCCGACGTTCTATAGCACGTCACGGCCTCTCCCTGACATATAAGGCACTCTTTGAAACTGCTCGTAGAGTATTGACGGAGCAGGGCATTATTTCTGTAGTAGTGCCGTTTGATTATGTACAGAAAGTCAAATCTGAAGCCGCACTAAGCGGTTTCTTTTTACATAGGGAATGGGCAGTAAAAACCACGCCACACAAAAATTCTATACGCTTCCTGCTGTCCTTTGGTCTTCATAGTGTTAGACACATAGATGCAGGCGTCGGAGTCTTGGAAGAGTCACCGGGTCATCGTTCTGACTGGTATCGTCAGCTTACAGAAGCCTTCTATATTAAGTAGGGCTTTTAGTCCATTTTGTATACGATGACAACAGCAATGAACAGTAAGATTGCTACAATGCAAAGAATTCTGAACAGCCATTTCTGAATTATTCTTTTTCTTTGTATTGCCAACAGACTGTCTCTCTTGAACTTAGATGCGCCATCCATCTTGTGGTGATGATGGTGGTGCTCGTGATGTTCGTGATGATGATGATGATGTTCTTGTTCAGCCATTTTTATTGAAGTTTTATTATTTTTATTTCAGAGTTCAAACCGCTAGGAACAGGTTCCCATTGGTCGTATGTTGTCTTCTTGTAATTAATGTCTACGACATTGATTTCCTCCATCTTACGCCACTTTACGCCCCGACGGTCCAGATCGGCAATGCGATTAGCTGGCAGATTGGTCACCTCGATACGTATTTCGTTGTCATCAGCTTTCAGTGATTGCTGACAGTCGAGAACGAAAGGCACACTCCATGCGCAGCCAATGAATTGTCCGTTAATGTAGACACGGGCCGACTCGCGGACGTCGCCGAGGTCTATCACCCATTTGCCTTCTTTATAATTTCCTTTGGGAAGTTTGAAGGTCGTGGTATAGACGCCAGTGCCCATAAGTATCTTGGTCTGTTCATCCAGTTCTTCCCATGTTTGCAGCTGCTGAAGCTGATAGGTCTTGCTGATAACTGGCTCAGACTCTGTAAAAGAAAGCGTCCAAGGTCCGCTGATGGTTCTAGTCTCTATAGTTTTATTTGCTATATTGACTCCACAATTATTATCAAGTGTTTCGTCAAATGTCTGAAGAATCATGGACTCTCCACTGCGCAAACAGATGTCAAGGCCTTCACGATCAAAAACCGCATTATAGATGTCTCCATTCAGTGGATTAAACCACTTGGCATCCTTAAAAGGAATAGATAAAGGCACCTTCTGGTGGATGTCCTCAGGTGTCAGGTTGGCTATAAAATAGTGATATCCATTGGCATTCTTACGGCGTATAGCTTTCAGTCCACACTTCGTCTTCATCTGTTCTGGCTTTGCCGCTTTCTGAAGGGTGGTGGCATCAATCTGATAAAAGATATGTGCACCTTGGGCTTTCAGTAGTGCGATATGCTTTTTTACTGGCTCAGGCATGTTGTCTGAACCTGGAATAATCAATCCTTTGTATTGGGTGCCAGCAGCAGTCTCCAGTTTTCCATCTTTATAGGTTACACCCATCAGAAGACGCTCAGAGATATAGTCACAGTCGAATCCAGCACGATCTATGTCGAGGATAGTCTTGATAAAATCCGGTGCTAACCGTCCCATTTCATGGATGGAGAATTGCATCAATAATTTATTGATATTCTTCTTCCACATGTCGCGAACGGGTAGTAATACGAGGAAATCGTTGTCGGGTTGTCCCATTTGCAGGAAACTCTGACAACGGGTAACGTAATCCATAAAGTAGGGAGCGTCGTGCCAGATGCTGTTGGTAGGACTCATGTCAATCGAAGCATAGAACTTCCATCCAGGCCATTCATCGTCCTTAGGAGAATAGCAGGTGCCATGAAAGAACATATGGTTGACACCAGCGCAGAACATCAGGTCAAGGTCGGGTTTTAGTTGCGATAGACTGGTACGGAAGTGCTCCGTGAGCCATGTGAATGTTTCGCTCGAGGTGTAGGGCTTGCCACAGACATGAGCTGCTGAAGGCGCATACTTGAACATTGAGTAGTCTGAGTCATTTTTTCGGGTCTTGCCAGGATCTGTGCGCAGTCCCTTAATGCCGAACTCTGAGAGTCCGAAACCCTCTATTTCGGGGATGTCAACAGCAGCGTAGCAGTCGATGAGGTTCGCAGGTGAACCGTGAGCCTGATTCCTTGTGATGGCCCCGTGCTTATGTGTCCAAGCTGTCCATTGCTCGGTAAAGTTTTCTAGTAATAGGTCGCCAAGAGTCTCGCGATAGTCGCTTAACACTTTTGGGTCGTTGTCTAGCAGTGCTGGTAATTTTTCTTCTAGCTTATAACCACGACGTTTCTCAAATTCTGTAAATAGCGTCGGTGTCCATGTGGCATCGGCCACCTCATATGAGTCATTGAAGAAGGTGTGAGGGTAGGGGGTCTTTGTTCTCTCGAAGGCATCTTCGATATGATGTAAGTAGTTCGCCACAGCTTTATGGTCAAAATGGTCAATAACGAGACCTTCACCACCAGGGGCGGCACGTTTCACCCTCATCACGCCAAACTTGCTGTAGAGTGCTATGACACGTACCCGACCGTCAGCCTGTGGGAACGCTTTTTGTAATTCGAAGCGACTATTTCTCTGATCCTTAAGTGGTAACGTAAGAATCACTCCATTAGCAGCGAGTTCGTCGGCACCCTCCTTACTCATCAGGGTGTCGACAAATACCATCTTTGATGCACTCTCCTCTAATGGCACCCAAGGCCCTCCAAAGGGCCAACCCGTACCTGTGGCCATATCCACTTCTATGCCGTTCCGGTCAGCTTGCTCAATGGTGTGGCGTAGTATTGCCATCCATGCATCAGACAAATAGGTAATGTTATTCGCTTGGTTATCTTGAACACCGTATATTGGTGTGATTTCTACAGCTCCGATACCGTGTTCTCCATATTCAGAAAGATTCCATTTCAGATTCTCTTGATCCACAGCAGAGCCCAGCCACCACCAGCGTGTGCCAGGTCTGGCCTCCGTTGTTATCGTAGGCCACGACTGTGCTTCGACAGTCAGTGTTAGCATGGAAAGTGCTATGGCGGAGAGAATCTTTTTCATATTTTAATTACCATCGGGTTTCACGTTCTCAACGATAGGTGATGGTGCCCATTGGAAAGTGCGCCAATCATCGGGTTGTGCAGGGTTGAAGTCCTGCCAGTCGGGACGAAGGTATTTGATAATCGGTAACTGTAGCTGTTTCATGCCCATCACTACACATTTTGCCACTTCGTAGGCGCCATAGGGGTTGAAATGTGTGTTGTCGGCCAGTTCTCGTCCGTACATCTCTTTTGGGTAATGTACCAGTGCCCGTTTGGAATCTTCAAATCCCAGTGTTTCGAAGAACACTTTCGTCATTTGGTTCAAATCTATTAACGGTACATTCTCCTTCTCTGCTACCATCTTCATGGCAGCGGGGAAGTCACCATGAGTATTACGAAGTGTCTGATGGTCATCATTGAATGCTCTACGCTGTGTGGGTGTGCAGAACACAATCTCTGCTCCTTTTCCTCGAACTTGATCAATGAATATCTTTAACTGGTACTGATAGTGATACCATGCACCGTCGCCCGGTGTTTTTTCTTTCTCGTCGTTATGCCCGAATTCCACAAAGACATAGTCGCCATGCTTCAGGGTGGTAAGAATCTTATTTAGTCGCTGCGATGCAATGAAGGAACGAGCTGTGAGACCACTTTCGGCATGATTGCTGATAGCTACCTCAGGACCGAACCAGCGGGTAATCATTTGTCCCCAAGATGCCCACGGCTCGTAGTTCTGGTCAACCACGGTGGAGTTACCACATAGGTAAATGGTTGGCACGTCGACCTTTTCAATATGGATGCTCTTGACGGCAGGCAACGCACCGTTGAACTCCAATGTCAATTTCTCGTCCCAAACGAAATAGTCCTTTTCGCGGTCTTTAATCTTGACGTTTTTGCCTTCCTCGATATATGGCGAACGCTTATTGACCACAAATGTCACCTCCTGCGTGTCTTTAGCGTTCTTAGTAGTTATATTGTCCATCATCAGTCGGCGACCTTCAGCTCTGACGGTGGTGTCAGAGTTTTTTTTGCCTCCCAGCACCACCGTGACTCGATAGTTGCCGTCGGGGACCGCCACAGAGAAGAAGAATGGCAATGACGGCTTCTTTATATCAGGCGATGGCAGTATGTCATATCCATAGCCGTTTTGGCTGTCATACCGAGGTTGCGGCTTCGTCATGTCGAAGTCGAAGGTCTGAGCATTCATGAATAATGGCAACATTGCCAGTAGTATGGATATCGTTTTTTTCATTATAAATATGAGCCACTCTTAAATGTCTGGCTGCAAAAGTACTCCTTTTTTTTCAATCAGCAAAAAGATTTTGATAAAATATGTCTTTTGTTTGCAAATAAATTACTACCTTTGCAGCGTTTTAAAGTGAACAATATTGTTATAACACTAAATACTTTTATGAATTTCACAATGTTAATCACCGTCCTGGTGACGGCTATTACACTGGTGGCATCAGCCTATGTAATGGCGAAACTATTGGGCCCGCGCTCTTATAATAAGATTAAGGGAGAACCGTTCGAATGCGGTATTCCTACGCACGGCACCAGTTGGATTCCCATCAACGTAGGCTATTATTTGTTTGCCATCCTCTTTCTCATGTTCGATGTGGAAACGGTGTTTCTATATCCGTGGGCAGTCGTTGTGAAGGACTTTGGTGCGTCAGCTTTGCTGTCAATCGGGTTCTTCTTGGTAGTATTAGTATTTGGCCTGGCTTATGCTTGGCGGAAAGGAGCACTGGAATGGAAGTAAGAAAACCGAAAATCAAGTCTTTGCCCTACGACGAGTTTAAGGATAACGAGTCGTTGGAGAAGATTGTTGACGAACTCCATGAGGGTGGTGTCAACGTGGTAACCGGCAATCTGGATTCGCTGATAAATTGGGGCCGCAGCAATTCATTGTGGTCACTGACCTTCGCAACCAGTTGCTGTGGTATCGAGTTTATGGCTTGTGGCTGTTCTCGTTATGACTTTTCGCGTTTTGGCTTTGAGGTGACTCGTAACTCACCTCGTCAGGCTGACCTCATCATGTGTGCTGGTACTATCACTCACAAGATGGCTCCTGCCCTCAAGCGTCTTTACGATGAGATGGCTGAGCCTAAGTATGTGGTGGCTGTTGGCGGTTGTGCCATTAGTGGCGGTCCGTTCAAGCAGAGCTACCATGTAGTGAAGGGCATCGAGGAGATAGTTCCCGTCGATGTGTTCATTCCAGGCTGTCCTCCTCGTCCTGAGGCTATCCTCTATGGCATGATGCAGTTGCAGCGTAAAGTAAAAATCGAGAAGTTCTTCGGTGGTGCTAACCATAAACAGACCAAGGCAGAGGCAGAGTTGGGTGTTTCCAATGAGGAACTGATGTATGGTCGTGGAGGTAAGAAACCCATTGTGGTGACTGAGGTACCCCAGGAGTTTATCACTGAACTCTCTGAGAATACAGAGAACAACAAAGGAAAGGAGGAAGCAAAATGAAACTGAATCATCTTGTATTTGACTTTGACAAGTTTGCACAGGAGATGCAGAACTTGAAGGACAAAAAGCACTTCGACTTCCTTGTTACTATTGTTGGTGAGGACTTTGGAGAAGAAGGTCTCGGCTGTGTGTATATTCTTGAGAATACTGAGAACCATGAGCGTTGTAGCGTGAAGATGCTGGCGAAGGTGATTGATGGTGAGAGCGTGATACCTACCGTCATCAATATCTGGAAGGGCGCCGACCTGTTGGAGCGTGAGTGCTTTGACTTCCTTGGCATCAAGTTCTTAGGTCATCCCGATATGCGTCGTCTGTTCCTTCGTAATGACTTCAAGGGCTATCCTCTTCGTAAAGATTTCAAGGCTTCTGATGAGTATAGCCTTGATGACGATGATGAGCCTGACTATGGTATAGAATACTCACTAGATCGCGACGGACATTTGCAGCAGAAGGAGAATAAACTCTTCACCTCTGACGACTATGTGATTAATATCGGTCCTCAACACCCATCTACCCATGGTGTGTTGCGTTTGCAGACTGTTCTGAATGGTGAGACCGTGAAACGTATCTATCCCCATCTGGGTTATATCCATCGTGGTATAGAGAAGATGTGGGAGTCGATGACCTATCCTCAGACGCTGGCTCTGACCGACCGTCTGAACTACCTTTGTGCTATGCAGCAGCGTCATGCGCTGGTGGGCGTTATTGAGGAGGCTATGGAGGTAGAACTTACAGACCGTATCCATTATATCCGTACCATCATGGATGAGTTGCAGCGTCTAGACAGCCACCTGCTGTTCACCTCTTGCTGTGCTCAGGACTTGGGCGCCCTCACAGCTTTCCTCTATGGAATGCGTGATCGTGAGCATGTGCTTAATGTGATGGAGGAAACCACTGGTGGACGCCTTATTCAGAACTATTATAGAATAGGTGGCCTGCAGGACGACATTGATCCTAACTTCGTAAACAACGTGAAGGAACTCTGTAAATACCTGCGTCCTATGATTAAGGAGTATATGGATGTGTTTGGCGATAACATTATTGCCCACAACCGTCTGGAGAATGTAGGTCCTATGTCGTTGGCCGACTGTATCAACTACGGTGTAACAGGTCCTGCCGGTCGTGCTTCTGGATGGAAGAACGACGTTCGTAAGAACCATCCTTATGATATGTATGATAAGGTGAACTTCGAGCAGATTACTTTCGACACATGTGACTCAATGGGTCGTTACCTTGTTCATATCAACGAGATGTATCAGAGCTTGGATATCATCGAACAGCTCATTGACAATATTCCTGAGGGCGACTTCTATGTGAAGCAGAAGCCTATCATCAAGGTGCCCGAGGGTCAGTGGTACTTCTCTGTAGAGGGTGCTGCAGGTGAGTTCGGCGTTTATCTCGACTCTAACGGCGACAAGAGTCCTTACCGCATGAAGATGCGTCCTATGGGTCTATCGCTCGTGGGTGCCCTCGACCCGATGCTGCGTGGCCAGAAAATTGCTGACTTGGTGACTACTGGTGCTGCCATTGATATTGTTATACCCGACATTGACAGATAAAAGAAGAAGGTATGGAACATATATTTGATTTTTCACAAGTAACCACCTGGTTCCACGAGCTGCTGACGCAGACGCTGGGCCTGGGCGAATTCTTAGCAATCTTGATAGAGTGTGTGCTGGTTGGATCTGTCATACTGGGCGCCTATTCTGTCATTGCTATGATTCTTATTTTCATGGAGCGTAAGGTCTGCGCATACTTCCAGTGCCGTATTGGCCCGGTTCGTGTAGGTCCTTGGGGCTTGCTGCAGGTGCTGGCCGACGTGCTGAAGATGCTTATCAAGGAGATTTTCTTCGTTGACAAAGCAGATAAACTGCTCTATATTGTTGCTCCCTTCCTGGTTATCATCGGCTCTGTTGGCGCTTTTGCCTTCCTGCCCTGGAACCGTGGTGCTCACATCCTCGATTTTAACGTAGGTGTATTCCTGCTCACCGCGATTTCTTCTATTGGTGTAGTAGGCATCTTCTTGGCTGGTTGGGGTTCTAACAACAAGTACTCTGTTGTATCGGCCATGCGTGCTGCTGTGCAGATGATTTCTTACGAGATATCTCTCTGCCTCTGCCTGATTACTGCCGTCATCTTGACTGGCACCATGCAGGTTAGTGGTATCGTTGAGGCTCAGGCCGGACCTTGGGGCTGGCTCATCGTACAGGGTCATGTTCCCGCTATCATCGCTTTCCTTGTATTCCTTGTAGCAGGTAATGCTGAGGCTAATCGTGGCCCGTTCGATATGGCTGAGGCTGAAAGTGAGTTGACCGCTGGCCATCATACCGAGTATTCTGGTATGGGCTTCGGCTTCTTCTATCTGGCTGAGTTCCTCAACCTGTTTATTATTGCGGGTATCGCTGCCACCGTATTCTTGGGTGGCTGGGCACCTATTCAGATTGGTGTAGATGCCTTCGATGAGGTGATGCAGTATATTCCTGGCATCGTTTGGTTCATGGGTAAGGCTTTCCTGCTGGTTTGGCTGCTCATGTGGATTAAGTGGACGTTCCCCCGTCTGCGTATCGACCAGATCCTGAAACTGGAGTGGAAGTATCTTATGCCACTGGCACTCATCAACCTGGTGCTGATGACAGTTGTCGTGGCCTTTGGCTTATATATTAAATAAGGTATAGCAAAATGGAAGATAACAAATCATATTTCGGAGAAATAGGGCGTGGTATCAAGACGTTGGCTACCGGTATGAAGGTGACCTTGAAGGAATACGCCAAGGATTACTGGACCAACAAATGTACTGAGCAGTACCCTGAGAACCGTAAGACTACGCTCCACGTAGCTAAGCGCCATCGCGGACGTTTAGTCTTTAAACGTAACGAGGAAGGTGCCTATAAGTGCACCGCTTGTACGCTCTGCGAAAAAGCTTGTCCTAACGGTACCATCAAGATTACCGCCCACATGGAAGAAGACCCTGAGACGGGTAAAAAGAAGAAGGTGCTCGACGACTATCAGTATGACCTGGGCGACTGCATGTTCTGCCAGCTTTGTACCAATGCCTGCAACTTCGACGCTATTGAGTTTACCAACGACTTCGAGAATGCCACGTTCAGTCGTGACTCTCTGGTGCTCCACCTCGATAAGGAGGTTTACGAGGGCGGTTCGCTGCCCAATATCCTGGAGGGCGGCGCTGACTGGCAGGTCGGTAAGTTTAACACTAAAAAGAAGTAAACCGCACTATGGCTAGTATAGTAGTATTTTCTATTCTCGCTGTTGTCATCTTGGGTTCAGCCCTGTTGTGTGTGACAACGAAGCGAATTATGAGAGCAGCAACATATATGTTGTTCGTGCTCTTTGGCGTAGCAGGTCTTTACTTCCTGCTCGATTACACCTACCTGGGTGCTGCTCAGATTGCCGTTTACGCTGGTGGCGTAACGATGATTTATGTGTTTGCTATCCAGTTGGTAAGTAAGCAGACGCTGCAAGGTATGGTAGAGCATATCAAGTGCTCACGCATACTTCAGGGCTTGCTCCTCTCTGTGGTAGGTCTGGCAACTGTTGCTGTGGTGTTCTTGAAGAACTGTTTTATCAGCGCTGCCACTACCGACGAGTTGCCTATGGATCAGATTGGTACCGCCCTGCTGGGTAGCGAGAAGTATCAGTATGTGTTGCCGTTCGAGTTCATCTCAGTATTCCTGCTGGCATGTATCATCGGCGGTTTGGTTGTTTCACGTAAAAGGGAGGATTAAACTATGGTACCTGTAGAATGTTATTTTGTGCTTAGTGCACTGCTGTTCTTCATCGGCGTCTATGGTTTCGTCACCCGTCGCAACCTCATTGCCATGCTCATCTCTATTGAGTTGGTGCTGAATGCCGTTGATATTAACTTCGCAGCGTTCAATCGTCTGCTCTTCCCCGGTGAGCTCGAGGGCTTCTTCATGACGCTCTTCTCTATCGGTGTGAGTGCTGCCGAGAGTGCTGTAGCTATTGCGATTATTATTAATGTCTACCGTAACTTGAAGAGTGATACCGTAGACTCTATTTCTAACATGAAAGGATAAAACGCTATGGTTTACGAATTATCTTATTTGATTCTCCTTCTGCCGCTTCTGTCCTTCATCGTGTTAGGACTTGCTGGCATGAAGATGCAGCACAAGACTGCCGGACTCATTGGCACTTGCTCGCTGTCTCTGGTTACCATTCTCTCTTACTGGACGGCTTTCACCTATTTCACAGCCGACCGTACTGCTGAGGGTGTGTTCCAGACTATCGTGCCCTTCAACTTCACTTGGTTGCCCTTGGGCAATCTCCACTTCGACATGGGTATCCTCCTGGATCCTATTTCGGTGATGATGCTCATTGTCATCTCAACTGTGTCGTTGATGGTTCACATTTACTCATTCGGCTATATGCATGGTGAGAAAGGCTTCCAGCGCTACTACGCTTTCCTGAGTCTTTTCACTATGTCTATGCTGGGTCTTGTATTGGCTACCAACATCTTCCAGATGTATATGTTCTGGGAGCTTGTGGGTGTTTCTTCTTACCTGCTCATCGGCTTCTACTATCCTTTGAAGCCCGCTATTGCAGCCAGTAAGAAAGCCTTCATCGTGACCCGTTTTGCCGATATGTTCTTCCTCGTGGGTATTCTGACCTTCGGTTACTTCACCGATTCGTTCAGCTTCTCGTTTGCTGGCGATATCGTGATGGGGCAGGGCACAACTCCCTTCATCGAGGGCAATATGGCCAAGGCCGTTGCTGCTGGTGGCTTCATCATTCCTACGGCTCTGACGCTGATGTTCATCGGTGGTGCTGGTAAGAGTGCTATGTTCCCCTTGCACATCTGGTTGCCCGATGCTATGGAGGGCCCGACGCCTGTATCTGCACTTATCCACGCTGCTACGATGGTGGTGGCTGGTGTGTTCCAGATTGCACGTATGTTCCCCCTTTGGATTGAGTATGCTCCTCAGGCTATGTCAATCGTGGTATGGGTGGGTGTCATCACCGCTTTCTATGCCGCAGCTGTGGCTTGCGCCCAGAGCGATATCAAGCGTGTGCTGGCCTTCTCAACCATCTCGCAGATTGCCTTCATGATGGTAGCTCTTGGCGTATCACTGCCCGGACATCATGGTTCTATCCTTGATAACCACGCTCAGCTGGGTTATATGGCTGGTATGTTCCACCTGTTTACACATGCTATGTTCAAGGCTTGTCTGTTCCTGAGTGCCGGATGTATCATCCACGCTGTACACAGCAACGAGATGGCGCTGATGGGTGGCTTGCGCAAGTACATGCCTATCACTCACATCACTTTCCTCATCTCATGTCTGGCCATCGCTGGTATCCCCTTCTTCTCGGGCTTCAGCTCAAAGGATGAGATTATCACTGCCTGCATGGAGTACAGTCCAGTGGTAGGTTGGATTATGACTGGTATTGCTGCCATGACCGCCTTCTACATGTTCCGTCTGTACTACGGCATCTTCTGGGGAACAGAGAATAAGGAGGCTCATGAGCACCATACCCCACACGAGGCACCACTGACGATGACCATTCCTCTCATCGTGCTCTGCATCATCACTATGGGTGTAGGTATCTATTCTACGTTGGCAGGCTTCATGGAGTGGGGTGGTAGCTTTGGCAGCTTCGTTTCTGCTGCTGGTACCGACTACACTATCCACTTCAACACTCAGATTGCTGCTACCTCTACTGTGATTGCTATTCTGAGCATTTGCCTGGCCACCTATATTTATAAAGGTGAAAGCCAGCCTATTGCCGACCGCCTGTACAAGACGTTCCCCAAGTTGCATCGTGCAGCCTACAAGCGTTTCTATCAGGACGAGATTTGGCAGTATGTCACCCACCGCATCATCTTCCGCTGCGTCTCTACGCCAATAGCCTGGTTCGACCGCCACGTTGTTGACGGCACCTTCAACTTCATGGCTTGGGGTGCCAACGAGGGCGGTGAGAGCCTCCGTGCTTGGCAGAGTGGCGATGTACGTAAGTATGCTGTGTGGTTCCTCACTGGCACAGTGGCATTAACGCTCGTTTTACTTGCTTTATAAAGCGTAATAACGATATAACGTAATAACGATATAACGACTATGAATATATTAAGTTTATTCGTTTTGATTCCCGCCCTGATGCTTCTGGGATTGTGGATTGCCCGCAATCTCAACCAGGTGCGTGGCGTGATGGTGGCAGGTTCGTCTTGCTTGCTTGCCCTGTCAATATGGCTTTGCTATTATTTTGTAACTGAGCGTAATGGCGGCAATACCGACGAGATGTTGCTGGTGGCCTCTATGCCTTGGTTCAAACCTCTGAATATCGCTTACAGTGTGGGTGTCGATGGTATCTCTGTCGTCATGCTGCTGCTGTCAAGTATCATCGTGTTCACAGGTACCTTCGCCTCTTGGCAGCTGAAGCCTCTTACCAAGGAGTACTTCCTTTGGTTCACCCTGCTTTCTACTGGTGTGTTTGGTTTCTTTATCTGCACTGACATGTTCACCATGTTCATGTTCTATGAGGTGGCTCTGATTCCTATGTACCTCTTGATTGGTGTATGGGGTTCTGGCCGCAAGGAGTATTCTGCCATGAAGCTGACGCTGATGCTGATGGGTGGTTCAGCCCTGCTGATTCTCGGCGTGCTGGGTATCTACTACTTCAGTGGTCACACCACGATGAATGTCAACGAGATTGCTGCTATGCACAACATTCCCGAGGAGATTCAGAATGCGTTCTTCCCCTTCATCTTCATTGGATTTGGTGTGTTGGGTGCTTTGTTCCCCTTCCACACATGGTCTCCCGATGGTCATGCTTCTGCGCCTACCGCAGTATCAATGCTCCATGCTGGCGTGCTGATGAAGCTTGGAGGTTACGGCTGTTTCCGTCTGGCCATGTACCTGCTGCCTGACGCTGCCCAGAACCTCTCGTGGATATTCCTCATCCTGACCACCATCTCTGTGGTCTATGGTGCCCTGAGCGCTTGCGTGCAGACCGACCTGAAGTATATCAACGCTTATTCTTCAGTATCTCACTGTGGACTGGTGCTCTTCGCTCTGCTCATGATGCAGCAGACGGCTTGCACTGGTGCCATCCTGCAGATGTTGTCTCACGGTTTGATGACGGCTCTCTTCTTCGCCCTCATCGGTATGATCTATGGACGTACCCACACTCGTGATATCCGTGAGTTGGCAGGTTTGATGAAGATTATGCCTTTCCTGGCTGTGGGCTATGTCATCGCCGGTTTGGCTAACCTGGGTCTCCCCGGCTTCTCAGGCTTCATTGCTGAGATGACCATCTTCGTTGGCTCATTCGGTGCCCACGAGGTGGCTGGCGACCCCTCATCGTCGTTCCGCATGGTGGCTACTATCATCGCCTGTACGTCGATTGTGGTAACGGCTGTCTACATCCTGCGTGTGGTAGGTAAGATTCTCTATGGCGAGGTTGAGAACAAGCACTTCCTGGAACTCACCGATGCAACATGGGACGAGCGCGTGGCTGTGTGCTGCCTCATATTCTGTGTGGCTGGTCTGGGTTGCGCTCCTTTCTTCTTCAGCGATATGATTTCGCCTGCCGCTGGAAATATTCTCAAGTCAATTGGTGTAATGTAAAAATAGGAGGAAAAAGATTATGAACTATTCACAATTTTTGAATATGATTCCCGAGGCAACTCTGATGTTGGCCTTGATTATCGTTTTCTGCGCCGACTTTGCATTACACAAAAGCGAGCGCAAGACCTATGTGCTGGGCGTACTCACTGGTGCCTTACTGCTTTGTCAGTTGGTTCCCTGCTTCTTGGCTGAGCCCACTTCTGCATTCGGAGGCCTCTATGTTACCTATCCCATTGTCAACGTGATGAAGACTATACTCACTTTGGGTACATTCATCGTTGTGGTGATGTCGCAGTCGTGGATTAAGAATAACGCTTGCAAGATTTCTGGCGAGTATTATGTGTTGGTGCTTTCTACGCTGCTGGGTATGTATATGATGATGTCGAGCGGACATTTCCTCATGTTCTTCCTCGGACTCGAGATGGCCTCTGTGCCTATGGCATGCCTTGTAGCTTTCGACCGCTATAAGAAGAAGTCTGCTGAGGCTGCCGCCAAGTATATCCTCACAGCCACCTTCTCGAGCGGCGTGATGCTCTATGGTATCTCGTTCCTCTATGGTGCTGTAGGTACACTCTATTTCGACGATATGGCTGCACAGATGCAGTTCACCCCGCTCACCATCATGGGTATGGTGTTCTTCTTCAGTGGCTTGGGCTTCAAGATTTCTTTGGTGCCCTTCCACTTCTGGACGGCTGACACCTACGAGGGTGCTCCTACGCCTGTCACTGGTTATCTGAGTGTTGTGTCTAAGGGTGCTGCCACGCTGACGCTGGCCATTATTCTCATGCACGTCTTTGGACGCATGGTGGAATACTGGGAGCCCCTGCTCTGGATAGTTATCATGCTTACCATCACCGTGGGCAACCTCTTGGCTATCCGTCAGAACGAGTTGAAGCGCTTCATGGCCTTCTCCTCAATCTCGCAGGCAGGTTATATCATGCTGGCTGTGGTAGGCAATAGCGCTACCAGCCTCACCGCTCTTACCTTCTATGTGCTGGTTTACGTGGCTGCCAATATGGCTGTCTTCACGGTTATCAGTACTGTTGAAGAGAACAACGGCGGCAAGACACAGATGAGCGCCTACAACGGTCTCTATCAGACCAACCCCAAGTTGTCCCTTCTGATGACCCTCGCACTCTTCTCGCTGGCAGGCATTCCTCCCTTCGCAGGTATGTTCTCTAAGTTCTTCGTATTCATGGCTGCTGTAGGTGGTCACGAGAGTGCACCTTTCTGGCCCTACTTCGTGGTGTTCATCGCCCTGATCAACACGGTGGTGAGCTTGTACTACTATCTGCTTATCGTCAAGGCCATGTATATCACAAAGGAAGAGAATCCTCTGCCTACTTTCCGCAATGGTGCTGCCATCAACTGGAGCCTCGCCATCTGCACTGTGGGCATCCTGCTCTTCGGCATCTGCTCGTGCATCTACGAATGGATAGATAAAGCTGCCACAGCACTCTAATCTCCATTCTTACATCAATAAAAAAGAATCCGGACCGCAAAGAGCGACCCGGATTTTTTTATTGCTTAATCTTTAATTTTCATTCAAATGGTTTCTATGTCTTAAAGGAATAGGCTTTATACCTCTAAAGGGTCACTCGTACTCGGAAAAACTCAAATTAATTTGGTTTTTCGCTTAATTTGCAGTACCTTTGCACCCGATTTTAAGAAGATATTGAAATGAAGCAACTAAAAGCGGCATTGTTTGACCTGGATGGCGTGGTGTTTGACACAGAGCCACAATACACTGTTTTCTGGGGAAGTCAGTGCAGGCTGTACCATCCGGAGCATCCAGGATTGGAGCACGAGATAAAGGGTTCGACGCTGGACCAGATATATGGTCGTTGGTGGAGCGGCGAACTGGAAAAAGAGCGTGAAGCGGTGACTCAGCGTCTGAATGAGTTTGAGGCACAGATGGACTATACATATATCAATGGTCTGGAGGCTTTTATCAATGACTTGCACCAGCATGGTGTGAAGACGGCTGTGGTGACAAGTAGTAATCAGCCGAAGATGCAGAGTGTGTTCAAGGCTCGTCCAGAATTCAAGGAATTGTTTGATGAGATACTGACCAGCGAGGATTTTGCCGAGAGCAAGCCGTCGCCCGACTGCTATCTGCGTGGTGCAGCGCATTTCGGCGTAGAACCTAGCGAGTGCGTGGTGTTGGAGGATAGCTTCAACGGACTGAAGTCGGGTAGGGCTGCAGGAATGTTTGTCGTAGGTCTGACTACCACCAATAAGAAGGAGGATATCTCTTCATTATCTGACGTGCAGATATCTGATTATGAAGGATTTACGTATGATGCCCTGAGTAAGATGTTTAATGTATAACCTTTAATGTAGAAAGATGGCAGGATATTTAGTGAATGACGAGCGTAAGGTAACGACGCATCGTTTTATTGAAATGAAACAAAAGGGTGAGAAGATTTCGATGCTCACCTCGTATGACTATACCACCGCTGGCATTGTAGATCGTGCTGGCATTGATGGCATTTTGGTTGGCGACTCGGCCTCGAATGTGATGGCTGGTAACTCGACTACGCTACCCATTACTGTGGATCAGATGATTTATCACGCCAAAGCTGTGACCAAGGCCGTGAAACGTGCCCTTGTGGTGTGCGACATGCCCTTCGGCTCGTATCAGACTGGCGTTCACGATGGTGTGGTCAACGCCATCCGCATTATGAAAGAAAGCGGCTGCGATGCCTTGAAGATGGAAGGTGGAGTAGAGATTCTGGATACCGTCAAGGCCATTTTGGATGCTGGCATCCCTGTGATGGCCCATCTGGGACTGACGCCTCAGTCTATTAATAAGTTTGGTACCTATGCTGTGCGTGCCAAGGAAGAGCGTGAGGCACAGAAACTTTTGAGCGACGCAAAGGCTCTGAGCGAGGCGGGTTGTTTTGCTGTGACTCTGGAGAAGGTTCCCGCAGCGCTGGCTGAGCAGGTCACCAAGGAAATCAGCGTGCCTACGATAGGTATTGGTGCTGGCGGCAAATGTGACGGACAGATTCTGGTGGTAGCCGATATGCTGGGCATGAACCAGGGCTTTTCTCCGCGCTTCCTGCGCCGCTATGCCGACCTGAATAGCGTGATGACTGATGCCATTGGACAGTATGTTACCGACGTAAAGAGCGGCGACTTCCCCAATGAGAGTGAATCATATTGATAATTAAAATTTGAGAGTTGAATAGTCAGAATACAACGGTACATATGCGCCTGTGGCACAGGGAGTTTTGGCTGATGGCAACAGCCAACTTGCTGCTGTCGATGTCGGTCACCATGCTGATACCGGTTCTGCCCTTGTGGCTGCGCCAATGGACGGGGATGGACGACACCCAGACCGGAATTGTAATGGCAGCCTTTGCCATAGGACTGTTCCTGCCTGGCGCTTTTTGCTCCTATCTGGTGCAACGCTACCGTCGTAATCTGGTGTTCATCATCAGTGTGCTGGTGCTGGCAGCCTCGATGGTGCTGCCTTTCCTGCCGCATTCCGCCTATCAGTCGCCCATGGTGGTTATCCTGTGGCGTGTTATGCAGGGAGCTGCCTTCGGACTGGCTCAGATGGTGCTCAGTTCTACCCTGATTATCGACACCTGCGAGTCGCATCAACGTACAGAGGCAAACCATTCGGCTACCTGGTTCGGACGCTTCGCCCTGTCGCTGGGGCCGATGACTGGACTGCTGTTGCTGAAACTCTCCGATGTGATCTATCCCAATCGTCTGCTTGAAGAGTGCAGCGGCAACTTATCGCCCCTCAACGTTTTCTTTGTGGCTGCAATATGCTGTTTGGCAGCTGTTGTCCTGGTGCTGTTTATCCATTTCCCCTTTAGGATACCTGAGGACGGTACTCGCCTCATGAGCCTCGACCGCTTTTTCTTGCCGTCGGGCTTCCCTTTGTTCTTCAACCTGATGCTCGTCACGATAGCCATAGGACTACTGATGTCGATGGCCGTTCCCGCCAACTCATACGGTATGGTGATGATAGGCTTTCTGCTGGCCCTATTGGCCCAGCGTTTTGTGTTCCGTGATGCGGAGGTGAAGAGCGAGGTGATTACAGGATTGCTGCTGATGGCTGCTGCCATGATTATCCTGCTGGCTTCAAGAATGTCGCCACTCACCACACCCCTGCTGGGTTTGGGTCTGGGCATCGTGGGCGCCCGTTTCTTGCTCTTCTTCATCAAACTGAGTCGCCATTGTCAGCGAGGCACCTCGCAGAGCACCTTCATGTTGGGCTGGGAGAGTGGACTGGCTATCGGTGTGGGATTGGGCTGCGCCTGCTTCACCCTTCATATTCAGCAGCTTCTGGCAACGGCCCTCGGCCTCGTCGTCGTGGCCTTGCTGATGTATGTCTGCTTCACACACCAATGGTTCGTAAGACATAAAAACCGATAATTAAAACAACATAAGCTTATGAAACAGTTTAACGACAAAAACTTCGTGCTGGAGACCGAAGTCGCCCAGGACCTGTATCACAATCATGCGGCCAAGATGCCGATTATCGACTACCATTGTCACCTGATTCCTGAGATGGTGGCCAACGACCATCGTTTCAAGAGCATTACAGAGTTGTGGTTGGGTGGCGACCATTATAAATGGCGCGCTATGCGTACCAACGGCATAGAAGAGAAATACTGCACAGGCAACGAGACCAGCGACTGGGAGAAATTTGAAAAGTGGGCAGAGACCGTGCCCTACTGCTTCCGCAATCCCCTCTACCATTGGACTCATCTGGAGCTGAAGACCGCTTTCGGCATCGAGAAGCTGCTGAGTCCTCAGACGGCTCGCGAGATTTTCGACGAGTGTAACGAGAAACTGAAGCGCCCCGAGTTCTCGGCCCGCGGCCTGATGAAACACTATCACGTGGAGTGTGTGTGCACCACCGATGACCCCGTTGACGACCTGCACAACCATATTGAGTATGCCAAGCACAAGGCCGACGACGACCCCATGATGATTCCTGCCTGGCGTCCAGACAAGGCCATGAATATTGAGAAAGCTGACTATGCCAAATACGTAGAACAACTGTCTAACGTTAGCGGCGTGAGCATTACGAAGTTTGCCGATATGGTCGATGCCCTGCAGAAGCGTCACGACTTCTTTGCCGCCAACGGCTGTAAACTGTCGGATCATGGTCTTGAGGAGTTCTACGATGAGCCCTATACCGACTCACAAATAGAGACTATCTTCGAGAAGGCCATGCGTGGACAGCAGTTGTCGGATTTGGAGGTTCGTCAGTTTAAGAACTGCTTCCTGACGGTGATGGCAGAGATGGATGCTGACAGCGACTGGACGCAGCAGTTCCACTATGGTGCCATTCGCGACAACAACACGAAGATGTTCAACAAACTGGGACCTGATACCGGCTTTGACAGTATCGGCGAGTTCAATACCGCTAAGGCCATGTCGAAGTTCCTGAACAATCTCGAGATGAAGGACAAACTTACGCGTACCATTATTTATACGCTGAATCCTTGCGCCAACGAGATGATAGCCACTATGCTGGGCAATTTCCAGGGTGGCGAGCCTGGCAAGATTCAGTTTGGTTCAGGCTGGTGGTTCAACGACCAGATGGACGGTATGGTGAAGCAGATGAACGCCCTTTCCGTATTAGGCCTGTTGAGTCGCTTCGTAGGTATGCTTACCGATAGCCGTTCGTTCCTCTCTTATCCTCGTCACGAGTATTTCCGTCGCATCCTTTGTAACCTGTTGGGCAATGATGTGGAAAAGGGATTGCTGCCTGATGATCGTGAGACGTTGGCCCGTATGGTTGAGGATATTTCGTATAATAACGCGCGTCGTTATTTCAAGTTCTATTAATCGTGAGAATATCGATTGGTTAAGAAAAAGGGGAGTTGTCATAAAAAACTCCCCTACTTTTTTGCGTATTTAGAAAAAATGCTGTAAATTTGCAGCCGATTAACAACGAAATAGAATATGAAGCGTTTCAATAGAATTGTTTTGCCTTTGATAGCTCTCATGCTTTTAGCAGCATGTGGTACCCAAAAGGACGTTCCCTATTTTCAGAATGCAGAATCAGTAGACTTGTCGAAATCGCAGTATCTCTTTGATGCTAAGATTATGCCTAAGGACCAGCTGACCATTACTGTCAGCACCACCAATGACGAGGCTGCAACGCCTTTCAATCTGACGGTGCCTACACCTTATACGGTCAATTCCCGTTCTACCTATTCTCAGGCAATGCTTCAGACCTATCTGGTCGATAATGAAGGAAATATCAACTTCCCCATTATTGGTACCATCCATGTTGGCGGCCTTACCAAATCGCAGGCAGAGAAGATGATTCAGGATCAGATTAAGCCGTTTATGGCAGAGGCTGAGAATCCTATTGTTACAGTTCGTATGCCAGGCTATCAGATTTCGGTGATAGGTGAAGTAGCGCGTCCTGGTACATTTACTGTGTCGCGTGAAAAGATTTCTATTCTTGAGGCCTTGGCCCAGGCAGGCGACCTGACTATCTATGGTCAACGTAAGAACGTGCAGTTGATTCGTGAAGACTCCACAGGTCAGAAGTCTATTCATATTTTCGACCTTACGGATGCCAACATCATCAACTCGCCGTATTTCTATTTGCAGCAGAACGATGTGATTTACGTGACGCCTAACAAGGTTAAAGCCCAGAACTCAAGTGTGGGTAGCATGACGACGCTATGGTTCTCCGCAACGTCGATTCTCATTTCGTTGACATCGCTGTTGTATAACATCTTAAGATAAATACTGAGAGGTTGGGGTTTTTATCCCAATCTCTTTTTTCATAACACAAACACTTACAAAAAGTAAAACGATTATGTGTGGAATTGTCGGTTATCTGGGAAAACGCGAAGCTTATCCCATCCTGATTAAAGGATTGCGCCGTCTGGAGTATCGTGGTTACGACAGCGCAGGTGTGGCCATGATTAATGCCGAAGGCAGTCTGAATGTCTACAAGACCAAGGGAAAGGTGGACAATCTGACGGAGTACTGTAGCGACAAGGATGTCAGCGGCAGCATCGGTATTGCCCATACCCGTTGGGCCACTCATGGTGAGCCTTCTTCGCGCAATGCCCATCCTCATTATTCAGAATCTCACAATCTGGCTATTATTCATAATGGTATCATTGAAAACTATGCCGACATCAAGGCCAAGCTGAAGGAGAAGGGTGTGACGTTTAAGTCAGACACCGATACCGAGGTGCTGATTCAGTTGGTAGAGTATGTGATGACCAAGAAGAACCTCGACTTGGTTCAGGCCGTCCAGGTGGCATTGTTCCAGGTGATTGGCGCCTACGCCATCGCCATTATCGACAAGCGTCATCCTGATGAGATTGTGGCAGCACGTAAGCAGAGCCCGTTGGTGGTAGGTATTGGCGACAATGAGTTCTTCCTGGGCTCCGATGCCAGTCCTATCATTGAATATACTGATAAGGTAGTTTATCTGGAAGACGGCAACATTGCAGTTATCCGTCTTGGTGAGGAACTGAAGGTCATCAGTATTCTTGGTGAAGAGCAGGAACTTGCCGTAAAGACCGTCGATATAGACCTGGGTCAGATTGAGAAGGGCGGCTATCCCCACTTCATGCTGAAGGAGATTTTCGAGCAGCCCGAATGTTTGGTGAACTGCATGCGAGGACGTGTCAATGTAGAAGCCGACCATGTGACGCTAAGCGCCCTCATCGACTATCGTCGCCAGCTACTCAACGCTAAACGTGTGGTGATTGTGGCTTGCGGTACATCATGGCACGCAGGCTTGATTGGTAAGCAGATTATTGAGAAACTCTGTCGCATACCTGTGGAAGTGGAGTATGCTTCTGAGTTCCGCTATCGCAATCCCGTTATAGGCAAGGGCGACGTGGTGATTGCTATCTCTCAGAGTGGTGAGACAGCCGACACGCTGGCTGCCGTTCAGTTGGCCAAAGAGCGTGGCGCCTTTATCTATGGCGTCTGCAACGCCATTGGCTCCAGCATTCCTCGTGCCACCGATACAGGTACCTATATCCACGTAGGACCAGAGATTGGTGTGGCTTCTACGAAGGCATTCACAGGTCAGGTCACTGTGCTCACCATGATTGCGTTGGCAATGGGTGAGGCCAAGGGCACCATCGACCGCGATGAGTATCTGCAGATTGTGAAGGGACTGAGTGAGATTCCTGAAAAGATACAAGAGGTGTTGAAGACCAACGATAAGGTGGCCGACCTGGCGCGCACCTTCACCTATGCCCATAACTTCCTGTATCTGGGTCGAGGCTTCAGTTATCCTGTGGCCCTCGAGGGAGCGTTGAAGCTGAAGGAGATATCCTATATCCACGCTGAAGGCTATCCAGCCGCCGAGATGAAACACGGTCCTATTGCCTTGATTGACTCAGACATGCCTGTCGTCGTCATCGCCACTCACAATGCTATGTACGAGAAGGTGCTCTCCAATATCCAGGAGATCAAAGCCCGTCAGGGTAGGGTGATTGCGTTGGTGACCAAGGGCGATGATACCATTGCGAAGGTGGCCGACGAGGTGATAGAGTTGCCAGAGGTGATGGAGTGTCTCGAGCCATTGGTGGCTACCATTCCGTTGCAGCTGCTTGCCTATCATGTGGCTGTTTGCAAGGGTAAGAACGTTGACCAACCAAGAAACTTGGCAAAGTCAGTTACTGTTGAATAATATTAAGGCGATACGTTTCTGAACGTTTCGCCTTTTTTATAAAAAGAAATAGGTATTAAAGCAAAAAGATAAAACAGAAGTAGGATGAAAGATGTAACACTGGTCCTGAGCGACGGGACAACATTCAAGGGAAAATCGTTCGGCTACGATGTGCCTGTGTCTGGTGAGGTGGTTTTCAACACGGCGATGATGGGTTATCCTGAATCGCTGACCGACCCCTCTTATGCTGGACAGATCATGGTACTCACCTTCCCCTTGGTAGGCAACTATGGCGTGCCGCCTTTTACCATCGAGCAAAATGGTATTCCCACCTTTATGGAGAGCGACCGTATCTACGCCTCTGCCATTATCGTGGGCGACTACAGCACAGGCTACTCTCACTGGAATGCCTGCGAGAGCCTTGCCGACTGGCTGAAGCGTGAGAAGGTGCCTGGCGTAACAGGCATCGACACCCGTGCGCTGACAAAGGTGCTTCGCGAGCAGGGTGTGATGATGGGACGAATAGTCTTTGATGGTGAGGCCGTTGAGCCTGATAATGCTAATGAGGACTATGAGTCGGTCAACTGGGTGTCGCGTGTGTCGTGCAAGGACATCATCCGTTATAACGAAGGTGCAGGCAAGAAGGTGGTGCTGGTCGATTGCGGTGTCAAGGCCAATATCATCCGTTGCCTGATAAACCGTGGTGTCGAGGTGATTCGTGTGCCTTGGAACTACGACTATACTGCTATGCAGTTCGACGGTCTTTTCCTGGCCAATGGTCCTGGCGACCCTGATATGTGTGAGGATGCCGTTCAGATTATCCGCAAGCAGATGTCGTTGAGCCGAAAGCCTATCTGTGGTATCTGTATGGGTAACCAACTGCTGGCAAAGGCCAGTGGCGCCACTATCTATAAGTTGAAATATGGTCACCGCTCGCACAACCAGCCTGTTCGCGAGGTGGGCACCAACCGTTGCTATGTCACCAGCCAGAATCACGGCTATGCCGTCGATGCCTCTACATTGGGTAAGGACTGGCGCGAGCTCTTTGTGAATATGAACGATGGTTCGAATGAAGGCATCTGCCATCAGACCAACCCTTGGTTCACCAGTCAGTTCCATCCTGAGGCCTGTTCTGGTCCTGTAGATACAGAGTTTATGTTCGACCGCTTTATTGCTGCGCTTTAAAAAGTAAAAGGGTAAGAAGGTAAAAAAGAAAAAAGGAAAGAAAATGAAAGATCATAAGATAAAGAAAGTCCTGTTACTTGGTTCAGGCGCCCTGAAGATTGGTGAGGCCGGCGAGTTCGACTATAGCGGTTCGCAGGCATTGAAGGCCCTGAAGGAAGAGGGCATCAAGACCGTACTTATTAATCCGAATATTGCAACGGTGCAGACCTCCGAGGGTGTTGCCGACCAGGTGTATTTCCTGCCTGTCCAGCCATACTTCGTTGAGCGTGTCATCGAGAAGGAACGTCCTGACGGCATCATGCTGGCCTTTGGCGGACAGACGGCTCTGAACTGTGGTGTGGAGCTCTATCAGAGTGGTGTGCTCGAGAAATACGGCATCCAGGTGCTGGGTACTCCCGTTCAGGCCATCATTGATACTGAGGACCGTGAGCTGTTTGTGAAGAAGCTCGACGAGATTGATGTGAAGACCATCAAGAGCGAGGCTTGCGATAATATCGAGGCAGCCCGTAAGGCTGCTGCCACACTGGGCTATCCCGTCATCCTGCGTGCCGCCTATGCTCTGGGCGGACTGGGTTCAGGCTTCTGCGACAACGAGGAAGAGCTCAACAAGCTGGCCGAGAAAGCCTTCGCCTTCTC
>Ga0310786_10002426_pt1 | contig 28515 bp, 22 predicted proteins | sample AusTroGonzalo_MG_FD_203881 | JGI IMG/M metagenome (GOLD analysis project Ga0310786, IMG submission 203881) | Bovine rumen microbial communities from tropical cattle in Woodstock, Queensland, Australia - Gonzalo_03 (v2) (version 2) | ecosystem: Host-associated > Mammals > Digestive system >...
AGGATCATCTCCCTCAACCCTAATGTCGTCTCTATAAACTCGGCGATAGAGGTCGATCTTACCGGTCAGGTATGCGCCGATTCTATCGGCACCAGAATCTTCTCCGGAACCGGCGGACAGCTGGATTTCGTGAGGGGCTCATCCCTCTCCGACGGAGGCAAATCCATCATAGCCTTCGCTTCGAGGACCAATAAAGGCAAAAGCAAGATTGTCTCTGTTCTCAACCAGGGGGCAGGCGTAGTCACCCCGCGCGCCGACGTCAACTGGATTGTGACGGAATATGGAGCTGTCGACCTGTTCGGCCGCTCGATACAGGAGCGCGCAAAGCTGCTCATATCGATTGCTCATCCTGACGACCGCGAGGCCCTGGACCGTGCAGCATTCGAGAGATTCGGCCCTCACTATTACCAAATAAGCCTTTAAATGCGGCTAAAACCACATTTTTTTGAAATAAATGTGGAAAACTGAAATAAAATACCTACCTTAGCCGCCGTATGAGGAATAATGGAATCATATTCAAGCGAGTCCGAATCTAGGAGGGTGATCTAAACATCCCCCTCATACATCTCCAATCCCAACGCAATAGAGAATAGACAATTGCAATTGACAATCTCGGTTTGTCTTGCCATTAGGGCCTTTATGTAGTCTTGCGGACAGGGCATCCCCGAAAAAAAAGGATATAAATAAAAAAATGAACTTTCAGATCTTGGTGGCTGATGAGAGCCACGCACATTTTGCACAGGGTATCTGTGATGAAATCTACCAGTCTTCCCTCGAGAGAGGCACAGGTATTGCCAAAAGAAAGCCGGAGTATATCGTCGGCAAGATGAAGGACGGCAAGGCAGTGATCGCCCTTGACGAAGAGGGCAACTTCGCCGGTTTCTCCTACATCGAATCATGGGAAGGCAAGCAGTATGTGGCCAACTCCGGCCTTATCGTAGCCCACGCGTACAGAGGAATGGGCCTTGCAAAGCTTATCAAGCACCGTATCTTCAAGCTCTCGCGCGAGAGATACCCGGACGCCAAGATATTCAGCATAACCACGGGCGCAGCCGTAATGAAGATGAATTACGAGCTCGGCTTCCGCCCTGTGACTTTCTCCGAGCTTACCCATGATCCGGAATTCTGGAAAGGCTGCCAGGGCTGCCGCCACTTCCCGATCCTCGAAGAGAAAAACTATAAGATGTGCATATGCACGGGCCTTCTGTATGACCCTAAGGAGCATATCTCAGTACATGGAGTAGAAATCAATAAGGAGATATAAAATGAACAACAAAGTAGTACTCGCCTTCAGCGGCGGACTGGACACCTCTTTCTGTGTCCCTTACCTCAAGAACGAAAAAGGCCTTGAGGTCCACACCATCCTCGTTAACACCGGCGGCTTCTCAGACGAAGAAGTCAAGGCTATCGAAGAGCGCGCCCTCACCCTCGGCGCAGCATCCCACAAGACAGTGGACGCCTCTCATACATATTATGAGAAAGGCATCAAATACATGGTCTTCGGCAACGTGCTCCGTAACAACACCTACCCGATCTCCGTAAGCTCAGAGCGTATTTTCCAGGCTCTCGAAGTCCTCAAGCATGTGCAGGAACTCGGAGCTTCCTACGTAGCGCACGGTTCCACCGGCGCCGGCAACGACCAGGTACGTTTCGACATAGTATTCGAGATCATGGCCCCTGAGGTCAAGATCATCGCCCCTATCCGCGAGCTCGCCATCAAGCGTCCTGACGAGATCAAATATCTCTGCGACCATGGATTCGACTTCTCATGGGAAAAGAGCAAATACTCCATCAACCAGGGCCTCTGGGGCACGTCAGTCGGCGGAGTCGAGACCCTCAAGTCGGAGACATATCTCCCTGAGGAAGCCTTCCCTATTCCTGTGACCAAGACAACTCCCGAGCACATCAAGATCGGCTACGAAAAGGGAGAGGCAGTCAGCCTGAACGGCAAGAAGATGGACCCTGTAGAGCTCATAAAGGAACTCCACGCCATCGCAGCTCCGTTCGGAATCGGCCGTGACACCCACGTCGGCGACACCATTATCGGAATCAAGGGCCGCGTAGCCTTCGAGGCGGCAGCTCCGCTCATCCTGATCAAGGCCCACCATCTCCTCGAGAAACATGTGCTCACCAAGGGCCAGCTCTACTGGAAGGACCAGATCTCTGTATGGTACGGCCAGCAGATGCACGAGGCCATGTACCTCGACCCGGTGATGCGCGACATGGAAGCAATGATGGACAGCATGGAGCAGAACGTGACCGGAGAAGTGGAAGTGGAGCTCCGTCCGTACCATTTCACTGTGCTCGCATGCAGCAGCAAGCATGACCTCATGAACGGCAAGTTCGCCTCATACGGAGAGGTCAACAACTCTTACACCGGCCGTGACGTGGAAGGCTTCACCAAGGTACTCGCAAATCCTCTCAAGATATATTACGCAGTAAACAAATGATAAGGGCAGCGATAGCCGGAGGTACCGGATACACCGGAGGAGAACTCTTCAGGATCCTCCTCAACCATCCCGAAGTGCAGATAGTGGCAGCGACCACCACCTCTTCGGAAGGGACTCCCGTGGCCTCTGTCCACAGAGACCTGATCGGAGAGACCGACCTGTGTTTCGGGACCCAGCTGAACGATCCCGACGTAATATTCCTCTGTCTCGGCCACGGCATCTCCAGGGAGTTCCTGGATACCCATGAAATCAGCCCTGACTGTCATATAATCGACCTCGGCAACGACTTCCGCCTGGATCCGGACTATGCCGGCAGGCACTTCCTCTACGGTCTCACGGAGGCCTGCAGGGACGAAGTCGCCAAGGCCCATGACATCGCCAATCCGGGCTGCTTCGCCACCGCAATCCAGCTCGCGCTGCTGCCACTCGCGCAGGAGGGCCTGATCAGGGACGAGGTCCATGTGACCGCCATCACCGGCTCGACCGGAGCCGGCAAGAAGCCGGGCGAGACGACCCACTTCAGCTGGAGGGACAACAACCTGAGCATCTACAAGCTGTTCACCCACCAGCATCTCGGAGAAATACGCAAGAACCTCTCCTCGATCGCCGGCAATGAAGTCAAAGTCAACTTCGTTCCCCTGCGCGGCGACTTCACAAGAGGAATCTTCGCCAGCGTATATACCCGGGCCGTACTCTCGGAAGAGCAGTACCGCGACCTCTTCGACGCATATTACAGCGCCTCTCCTTTCGTCTTCCACAGCAATGAGCCTATCTCCCTCAAGGAAGTCGTAAATACCAACAAGGGCCTGCTGCACGTCGAAGTGCACGACGGTTATGTGCATATCGCCTCAGTCATCGACAACCTCGTCAAGGGAGCATCGGGACAGGCAGTCCAGAACATGAACCTGATTTTCGGCCTTCCTGAGACGACCGGACTCAGACTCAAACCATCAGCTTTTTAGAAATGGAACTTTTCAAGACATACAAACTCTGGGACATAGAGCCTGTACGCGGCCTCGACACCACTCTCTGGGATGCCGAGGGCGTGCAGTACACCGATCTCTACGGCGGCCACGCAGTGATTTCGATAGGTCACTGCCACCCGCACTATATCGAGATGCTTTCGGCCCAGCTCGGCAAGCTCGGCTTCTACTCCAACGCCGTCCAGAACTCCCTGCAGAAGGACCTTGCAGCCCGTCTCGGCAAGATTTCCGGATATACGGACTACAGCCTCTTCCTCTGCAACAGCGGCGCCGAGGCCAACGAGAACGCCTTCAAGCTTGCCTCCTTCCATACGGGCAAGCCGAAGATACTCGCTTTCTGCAAAGCCTTCCACGGCCGCACGTCCGGCGCAGTGGAAGCGACGGACAACCCTGCCATAAGGTCGGCCTTCAACGAAAGCCCCAACGTATCGTTCGTTCCGCTTAACGACATCTCTGCAGTCGAGGAGCAGCTCTCCTCAGGAAATTACGCAGGAGTCATCATAGAAGGCATCCAGGGCGTCGCCGGCATATATGAGCCGACGGACGACTTCCTGCGCAGCCTGCGCGATCTCTGCACCAAATACGGGGTCATGCTGATCCTGGACGAGATCCAGTCCGGCTACGGCCGCACCGGAATGTTCTTCGCCCACCAGCACTCCGGAATACGCGCGGACATAATCACGACCGCCAAGGGCATGGCCAACGGCTTCCCTATCGGCGGAGTGCTCATAAGTCCGGAGATCGAGGCCCGCTACGGCATGCTCGGAACGACCTTCGGCGGCAACCATCTTGCCTGCACTGCTGCTCTCGCCGTGCTTGACGTCATGGAGAACGAGCATCTGGTCGAGAACGCCGCAAAGATCGGAGAATACTTTGCAAATGCTTTCGGAGCCGGAGCCCAGCTCGACAAGGCCCTGAAAGAATACAGGGGACGCGGCCTGATGATAGGCCTGCACCTCAAGGAGGAATACGAAGGCCTCCGCGACCGCCTGCTCTTCGAGAAGCATTTCTTCACGGGAGCCGCAGGCGCGTCCGTAATCCGTCTCCTCCCGTCGCTGACAATCAGCGAAAAGACGGCGGAGAGTTTCGTTAACGCATGGAAAGAACTTGTAGGATGAGACATTTCACTTCAGTAACCCAGCTTGGCAACCTCGAGGAGGCTTTTGCCAAGGCAAAATACGTAAAGGAGAATCCGTTCGCCGACCAGGAGCTCGGACGCAACAAGACCCTCCTGATGATCTTCTTCAATTCCAGCCTCCGTACCCGCCTCTCCACCCAGAAGGCCGCGATGAATCTTGGAATGAACGTAATCGTGCTCGACGTCAACCAGGGCGCCTGGAAGCTCGAGACCGAGAGAGGAGTCATCATGGACGGAGACAAGCCTGAGCATCTGCTCGAGGCAATTCCGGTGATGGGCTGCTACTGCGACATCATCGGAGTGCGCTCGTTCGCCCGCTTTGAGTCCCACGACGCCGACTATAATGAAGTGATTCTCAATCAGTTTATCAAATACTCCGGAAAGCCGGTGTTCAGCATGGAGGCTGCCACGAGGCATCCTCTCCAGACCTTCGCCGACATGATCACCATCGAGGAATACAAGAAAAAGGACCGTCCGAAGATTGTGATGACATGGGCTCCTCATCCGAAAGCCCTTCCTCAGGCCGTGCCGAACTCATTCGCAGAGGGCATCAACCTGACCGGATATGATTTCGTGATCACCCATCCTCACGGTTATGAGCTCGATCCTGCATTCGTGGGCAACGCCCGAGTGGAATACGACCAGGACAAGGCCCTCGAAGGAGCAGACTTCGTATATGCCAAGAACTGGGCTGCATACACCGGAGACAATTACGGAAAGGTGATCTGCAGCGACAGGGCATGGACCGTGGACAGCCGCAAGATGGCCCTTACCAATAATGCCTATTTCATGCATTGTCTTCCTGTAAGGCGTAACATGATCGTGACCGATGATGTCATCGAGAGCCCTCAGTCGATAGTGATTCCGGAGGCTGCCAACAGGGTGGTTTCCGCCCAGACAGTGATCAAGGAAATACTGCTTTCATTATGAATCAGGTAAAAGTCATAAAGATCGGAGGCAATGTCGTGGACAATCCGGTGCTCCTCCATGATTTCCTGGAGAACTTCTCAAAGATTCAGGGAAGGAAGGTGCTGGTGCATGGAGGCGGAGTGATGGCTTCACAGATGCAGAAGGAGCTCGGCATGGTCCCGGAAATGGTGGAAGGCCGCAGGGTGACTGACGCAGATACCCTCAGGATAGTGACCATGGTCTATGCGGGCTGGTGCAACAAGCAGATCGTATCGATGCTGCAGGGCTTCGGCTGCAATGCCCTGGGCTTCTCCGGAGCAGACGGCAACCTTATCCGTTCCGAGAAGAGGCCGCCGGTCGAGATGGCCGGGAGAGTGGTGGATTTCGGATTCGTGGGAGATGTGCGCATGGTCAATACCGACCTGCTGGAGACTATCCTCGACGCAGGAATGGTGCCGGTGGTATGCGCGATTACCCATGACTGCGAGGGTCATCTGCTGAACACCAATGCAGATACCGTGGCTTCAAGCCTCGCGATAGCCCTTGCCGGAGCCGAGTCCGTCGAGCTCGTGTATTGTTTCGAGAAGGACGGAGTGCTTTATGACAAGGATGACGACGATACTGTGATCCCGTCGCTGACCCGCGAGGATTTCGCGGCGCTGAAGGCTGAGGGAAGAGTTGCCGCCGGCATGATCCCGAAACTCGAAAACTCGTTTGCAGCTATTTCTGCGGGCGTTTCTTCGGTGGTGATCAAACATGCGGCCAATATACTTGAAAATTACGGAACTGTACTGAAATGAGCAAAGTGAGCGTAAAGCAGGCGGTGGAGCTTCTCCGCAATATGGTGGCGATCCCGTCGACTTCTTTCCATGAGGAAGAGGTCGGGGCCTTCGTGCTTTCTTTCCTCCGGGATTCCGGCATCGAGGCCGGGATGGTGGGAAAGAACATAGTGGCCAGGAGCTGCGGCTATGACCCTGCGAAACCGACTCTGATGCTTTGCGCCCATATGGACACAGTCGAGCCTGCTGCAGACTATTCTTTCGATCCGTTCAAGCCGGAACAGCCTGAGGACAGAATCCTCGGACTGGGCAGCAATGACGACGGCGGCAGCGTTGTGTCCATGATTTCAGTATTCTCGGAATATCGGGAGAAAGACCTCCCGATCAACCTGCTGCTGGCCCTTACCGTCGAGGAAGAGAGGTCCGGTCCCGAGGGGATGCGGTCGCTCTGGGGCAAGCTGAAGGACGAAGTGGACTTCGCCATCGTCGGGGAACCGACTGGAATGCGGGCTGCAACGTCCGAAAGAGGGCTTCTGGTGATCGACGGAGTGGCGGAGGGAGTTGCGGGCCATGCTGCCCGCGGAGAGGGCGTAAATGCCCTTTATATCGCGTTGGACGATATCAGCGCCCTCCGGTCCCATGTGTTCACGAAAGTCTCTCCTGTGATGGGAAAAGTGGGCCTGAACGTGACGCAGATCTCTGCCGGGACAGCCCACAACGTGATTCCGGACAGATGCTCCTTCGTGGTGGACATCCGCCCGACCGAGCAGTATGACAACGCCGAGATCCTGGAGGAGCTCCAGGCCCTCTGCAAAAGCCGGCTGACTGCCAGGAACCTGCTGAACAGGTCTTCCGCCACCAGGCCGGATTCCCCTCTCGCTGCGACCGCTGCAGCCCTAGGGATAGGGACATTCTCCTCTCCTACCACGTCCGACTGGATGAGGATCAGCTGCGATGCGGTCAAGATGGGTCCAGGCGACTCGTCTCGCTCGCACCACAAGGACGAATATGTCACGGTCGCCGAGATCGAGGAGGCCGTGCAGGTTTATGGAAAATTTATAGAAAGCTTCGCATATGGCAGAAACACTGTGGAATAAGGGAAAAGCCGCGACTGAGGTCGTGGAAGAATTTACGGTATGCAACGACAGGACTCTGGACCTGAGGCTCGCCAAGTATGACGTGACAGGCTCAATGGCCCATATCCGCATGCTGGAGTCCATCGGACTGCTCTCTTCCGACGAGCTGGAAGTGCTGACCGAAGGCCTTCAGAATATACTTTCGGAGATCGAGGCCGGGAGTTTCGTGCTGGAGGACGGAGTCGAGGACATCCATTCGCAGGTCGAGCTGCTGCTGACCAGGCGTCTCGGGGACATCGGCAAGAAGATACATTCGGGCCGCTCCAGGAATGACCAGGTGCTCGTGGACGTGAAGCTTTTCCTGAAGGACGAGATTCTGGCGGTGCGCAAGGAGGTGCTGGACCTTTTCGAAGTGCTCCAGAGCCTTTCCGAGCAGCACAAGGACGTGCTGATTCCGGGCTATACCCATGGCCAGGTGGCCACTCCTTCTTCGTTCGGGCTTTGGTTCGGAGCCTATGCGGAGGCCCTCGCAGACGATATGTACATGCTCGCGGGAGCTTTCCATACTGTGGACCAGAACCCTCTGGGCTCTGCTGCCGGATATGGCAGCTCGTTCCCTCTGGACAGGGAGATGACCACGAAACTGCTGGGCTTCGGGTCGCTGGACTATAATTCTGTGGCTGCTCAGCTTAGCCGCGGCCGCTCCGAGAGGGCTGTTGCCTCTGCGATCGGCGGAGTCGCCCTTACGCTCAATAAGTTCGCGGCTGACTGCTGCCTCTACATGAGTCCGAATTTCGGTTTCATAAAATTCCCGGACGAGCTTACCACCGGTTCGAGCATCATGCCTCACAAGAAGAATCCTGATGTCTGGGAGATCATGAGGGGGCATTGCAACCAGATACTGGGCGCCGAGAACACCATCAGCCTGCTCTGCAGCAACCTGCAGCATGGTTACCACCGCGACCTGCAGCTTCTCAAGGACATCCTTTTCCCGGCGCTGGAGCTTATCCACAAGTGCCTGGAAATGGCAGTATATATGCTTAAGAACATATCGGTGAACCGCGATGTGTTGGATTCTCCGATCTATGACTATCTGTTCACCGTTGAGGAGGTCAACCGCAGGACTCTTGCGGGCAAGCCTTTCAGGGATGCTTACAAGGAGGTTGGCATCGAGGTGAACGAGGGCCGTTTCAAGGCTGACAGGAGCGTGTCCCATACTCATCTTGGCAGTATCGGCAATCTTGCCAACGATCGTATCGCCGCCAAGATGGCCTCCGCTGCCGATTTTTCTTAAGCATATGTCAGTCAGGAGGTCTAGGGAACTTTGATGACTGTTATTTGTGGACAGTTCGTCGTCTGGTTGTTTAGGGAATCCGGTTGTTGTCTGGGACCGGAGACCGTGGCCACCCTCGGCCGCGTCAGAGGGAGGGGCCCGCTGGATACAAGTTCTGCGAAGCAGGACGAAGAAGACAGTGGGAGGGATGAAGCCGGCAAAGCCGGCGGAAGTCGTCCGGTCCCAGACAATTACCGGATGGCAAGAAGGCCGGACAATTACCGGATGACGAAAAAAAGACAAACGGTTTTTATGACAAAAGAGATAAAGAAAGTATTGTTGCTGGGGTCGGGAGCTCTCAAGATAGGACAAGCCGGAGAGTTCGACTACTCCGGAAGCCAGGCTCTGAAAGCAATCCGGGAAGAAGGGATCAAGACTGTCCTCATCAACCCGAACATCGCTACAGTCCAGACTTCCGAAGGAGTGGCCGACAAGATATATTTCCTGCCTGTGACTCCGTACTTCGTGGAGAAGGTGATCGCCAAGGAGAGACCTGACGGAATCCTTCTTTCCTTCGGAGGCCAGACAGCGCTGAACTGCGGCGTACAGCTGTATGAAAGCGGCATACTGGAAAAATACGGAGTGGCAGTCCTGGGTACCCCGGTGCAGGCCATCATGGATACGGAAGACAGGGACCTGTTCATCAAGAAACTCGACGAGATCGATGTCAGGACCATAAAGTCGCATCCTGCCGAATCCATGGAAGAAGCGCTCGATGCTGCCCATGAGCTCGGCTATCCTCTGATCGTCCGCGCCGCATATGCGCTGGGCGGCCTCGGCTCGGGTTTCTGCGACAACGACGAGCAGCTGCGCGAGCTTTGCGACAAGGCCTTCTCATTCTCCCCGCAGGTGCTTATCGAGAAGTCGCTGAAGGGCTGGAAGGAGATAGAATACGAGGTCGTAAGGGACCGCTACGACAACTGCATCACCGTCTGCAACATGGAGAATTTCGACCCGCTGGGCATACACACCGGCGAATCGATTGTGGTCGCTCCGTCGCAGACTCTCTCCAACAAGGACTATTACTATCTGCGCGAACTGTCCATAAAGATCGTCCGCCATATAGGCATCGTGGGCGAATGCAACGTGCAGTATGCCTATGATCCCGATTCCATGGACTACAGGGTGATCGAGGTGAACGCCCGTCTGAGCCGTTCCTCCGCTCTCGCTTCGAAGGCCACAGGCTATCCTCTGGCTTTCGTGGCAGCCAAGCTGGGCCTCGGCTACGGCCTGTTCGAACTGAAGAACTCCGTCACGAAAACCACTCCGGCCTTCTTCGAGCCCGCCCTTGACTATATCGTCTGCAAGATTCCTCGATGGGACCTCAGCAAGTTCCATGGCGTATCCCGCAAGATCGGCTCAAGCATGAAGAGCGTGGGTGAGGTGATGTCTGTGGGCCGCACCTTCGAAGAGGCGATCCAGAAGGGTCTCCGAATGATCGGACAGGGGGCGCATGGCTTCGTAGGCAACAAGGAATTCGTGGTGCCGGATATAGAAACAGCCCTTTCTGAGCCTACAGACAACCGTATTTTCGTGATTTCAAAAGCTCTCAGGGCCGGCTATTCCATAGACCGTATCCATGAGCTTACCAAGATAGACCGCTGGTTCCTGTACCGTCTCCAGAATATCGTGGACACTTACAACGAGATGCTGGAGCTGCCTTCCCTCGAGAGCCTGTCTTATGATCTGCTGCTCAAGGCCAAGCGCCAGGGCTTCTCTGATTTCCAGATCCAGAGGGCCGTGTTCAGGGAGCCGGGCGACGTGAATGCGCGCCAGGCAGAGGTCCGCAGGTACCGCAAGGGTCTGGGAATACTTCCGGTGGTCAAGCAGATAGATACCCTCGCGGCGGAGTTCCCTGCCGTGACCAACTATCTGTACCTGACTTATAACGGCGATGTCAGCGATATCGCCTGCGAGCATGATGACCGTACCGTGATAGTGTTGGGATCGGGCCCGTATCGCATCGGCAGCTCCGTGGAGTTCGACTGGTGCTCGGTAACATGTCTCCAGACCATCAGAAAGGCTGGCTACAGGGGCATCATGATCAATTATAACCCGGAGACCGTATCGACCGACTATGATATCTGTGACAGGCTTTATTTCGACGAGCTCTCGTTCGAGAGGGTGCAGGATATCTGTGACCTCGAATGTCCGCACGGAGTCGTGGTGTCAGTTGGAGGCCAGATTCCGAACAACCTGGCCCTGAAGCTCGACCGCGTGGGGATTCCGGTGCTGGGAACAAGGCCGGAGGACATCGACCGCGCCGAGGACAGGCATAAGTTCTCGTCGATCATGGACGAGATCGGGGTGGACCAGCCTGCATGGCAGGAGCTCACTACCCTGGAGGATATCAAGGGCTTCGTGGAGAGAGTCGGCTTCCCTGTGCTGGTAAGGCCGTCCTATGTGCTTTCAGGCGCAGCCATGAACGTATGTCACAGTGCCGGGGAGCTGGAGAAGTATCTGTCTCTTGCGGTTGAGGTTTCGAGCGAGCATCCGGTGGTAGTCAGCCAGTTCCTGACCCGTTGCAAGGAGGTCGAGTTCGATGCCGTGGCCGACGGCGGAGAAGTGCTGGCCTATGCCATTTCCGAACATGTGGAGTATGCCGGAGTCCATTCCGGCGATGCTACCATCATATTCCCGGCGCAGAAGCTCTATGTGGAGACGGAGCGCCGTATCAAGAGGATTGCCGGCAAGATAGCCGCAGCGCTCAGGATAAGCGGACCGTTCAATATTCAGTTCCTCGCGAGGGAGAACGAGGTCAAGGTGATCGAGTGTAACCTGCGTGCGTCCAGAAGCTTCCCGTTCGTTTCGAAGGTGCTTAAGGTGAACCTTATCGAGCTGGCTTCGAAGGTGATGCTGGGACTCCATCCGGAGGCTCCGCGTTCGGATGCCATCGGGCTGGATTATGTGGGCGTGAAGTCGTCCCAGTTCTCTTTCGCCCGTCTCGAGGAGGCCGATCCGGTGCTCGGAGTGGACATGGCCTCTACAGGAGAGGTGGGCTGTATCGGAGAGGATTTCGGGGAGGCTCTGGTCAAGTCGCTGCTGGCCGTGGGAAATACCGTTCCTAAGGGGAACATTCTGCTCTCTACCGGAGACCCGCTGCAGAAGGCGGACATGCTTCGCGCCTGCCGGATGCTCGAAGAGAGGGGATGTACGATGTATGCTACCGACGGTACATACAAATACTTGATGGCCAACGGTATATCATGTCAGAGGGCTCTCTGGCCAAGCGAGGCCGAGGCGGGCGAAATCAAGGGCTGTCCTTCTGCGATAGAGCTTATCCAGGACAAGAAGGTGGACATGGTCATCAACATCCTCAAGGACTATACTGAGACCCAGAAAAGCGACGGCTACCGCATCCGCAGGGCTGCCGTGGACTTCAATATACCGCTGTTTACGAACGCCCGTCTTGCAACTGCGTTCGTGCGCGCTTTCTGTACTCTGGAGTGGGATGACCTCGCAATCCGTTCCTGGGAGGAATACTAGACGTTGAAGAGGAAGTGCATAATGTCTCCGTCCTGGACGACATATTCCTTTCCTTCGGTGGCAAGCTTTCCTGCAGCGCGTACGGCTGCTTCTGACTTGTAGGTTACGAAATCTTCATACTTGATGACCTCTGCGCGGATGAAGCCGCGTTCGAAGTCGGTGTGGATCACGCCGGCCGCCTTAGGGGCTTTGTCGCCCTTGCGGATGGTCCATGCGCGGCACTCGTCCGAACCGGCGGTGAAGAAGGTCTGGAGGCCCAGGAGGTCATATGCGCCCTGGATCAGACGTACTACTCCGGACTCTTCGAGGCCCATTTCTTCGAGGAACATCTGACGGTCCTCATAGTCTTCGATCTCAGCGATGTCGGCCTCTGTCTTTGCCGCGATCACTAGGATTCCGGCGTTCTCGTCTTTGACCGCCTCGCGCACTGCGTCCACATATTTGTTTCCGTGGGCTGCCGAAGCCTCATCCACGTTGCATACGTAGAGGACAGGCTTGGAGGTGAGGAGATAGAGGTCTTTCGCCATCTGGATCTCGTCCTCATTCTGGAGCTCGACGGTCCTGCATGACTTGCCCTGGAGAAGGGCGTCGCGGTATCTCTCGAGGAGATCGGCGAGTTTCTTTGCGTCTTTGTCGGCACCGATCTTAGCCTGCTTCTGGACCTTCGCAAGGCGCGCCTCGACTGTTTCGAGGTCCTTGATCTGGAGCTCTGCATCCACAACTTCCTTGTCCCTTACAGGATCGACGCTTCCGTCCACATGGACGATGTTGCCGTCGTCGAAGCAGCGGAGCACGTGCAGTATCGCGTCGGTCTCGCGGATGTTTGCGAGGAACTGGTTGCCCAGGCCCTCACCCTTGCTGGCGCCCCTTACGAGGCCGGCGATGTCCACGATATCCACAGTTGCAGGAATGGTCCTCTTAGGCTGGCACATTTCGGTCAGCACCTCAAGCCTCTTGTCCGGAACGTTGGTGGATCCGAGGTTTGGCTCGATTGTACAGAATGGGAAATTGGCGCTCTGGGCCTTTCCGGAGCTTATGCAATTGAAGAGTGTCGATTTGCCGACGTTCGGCAGTCCGACTATACCGCACTTAAGTGACATATCAGATTGATTTCAAATTCAAAACAAATTCTTGGGCTGCAAAGATAACCAAAAATTTGCACATGGACTTTGCTTTTGGATTTAAACATGATTTTTAATCAACCGTAAGTTCCATCCGCGTATATTAGCCGAAAAAAAATGAGATTCTTTGCCGCTTTGCTGATGATGGTCCAGGCCGCCTGGCCGGTCAGCATCATGTTCTGGAACCTGGAGAATTTTTTTGATTATACCGACGGAGGCTCGGGGGTGTCGGATGCGGAGTTTTCTTCCCGCGGAGCGAGACACTGGACCAAGAGGCGCTTTCTGGCGAAATGCGATGCCATAGCTAAAAGCGTTTACTGGATAGGGGATGGCTATGGAGGCTTGCCGGATGTGTTCGCCATGGCTGAAGTGGAAAACCGTAATGTACTTTCCAAGCTGCTGTCTGAGTCGTTGCTGCGCAAGCAGGATTACGAGATAGTGCATTTCGAATCGCCGGACCATCGCGGGATCGATGTGGCCCTGCTTTACCGGCGCTCCCGTCTCCGTCTTTTTTCTTCCCGGCCGGTGCATGTCCCCGGGCTGGAGACCAGGGACATACTGCTGGCGGAGTTTTCTCCGGCCGATGATAGCGGGAAAGGCCGTCTTGCGGTGCTGGTGTGCCATTTTCCGTCCAAATACGGAGGCTCCGGGACCGACGTGAAAAGGATGACCGTGGCCCGCAGGCTGCTCTCCCTGGCGGATTCGCTTTCGGCCGAGGGGATTCCGGCGGTGGCGGCGGGAGATTTCAACGACGTCCCTTCTTCCGAGCCGTGTCGTCTGCTGGAGGCGTCCATGGTCAATCTTGCCGAGCCGCTGGCCCGGAGGGGTCTCGGGACGATCCGGTTCGACGGACGATGGGAGCTGATAGACATGTTCATGGTCAGTCCGTCCCTTGCCCCGGATGCGGCGATGGAGATAATCCGCCTGCCGTTCCTGACCGTGAGGGACGGCACCCATTCAGGGGAGAAGCCGCTCAGGACTTATTCCGGCCCCCGCCATGTCGGCGGAGTGTCGGACCACAGGCCCGTCCTGCTCCGTCTGCAGGTCCCATGGTGATTGTCCCGAAAACGGGCTGGGATTATCGCAGATTTTATTAAATTTGTATGTTTAAACACAACACTAAAATAAAATGAAATCAAGAATCCACGACAAATTCATGACCCTCTTCGGAGAAGAAGGACAGTTTTTCACTTCTGCAGGCCGTATCAACCTGATCGGAGAACATACTGACTATAACGGAGGATACGTATTCCCGGGCGCAATTGACAAGGGAATACTTGCTGAGATCAAGCTGAACGGTACCGATAAGGTGCATGCTTACTCCATCGACTTCGACGAGTATGTAGAGTTTGGGCTCAAGGAGGAGGACAAGCCTTCCCAGTCATGGGCAAGATATATTTTCGGAGTATGCCGCGAGACTGAGAAACGCGGCGGCAAGGTCGGCGGATTTGACATCGTGTTCGCCGGAGACGTTCCTACCGGAGCAGGCCTTTCTTCGTCTGCAGCCCTCGAGAGCACGGTAGCGTTTGCCATCAACAATCTTTTCTCAAACGGAATCGACAAATTCGAGCTTGCCCGCATCGGACAGGCCACTGAGCATAACTACGTAGGTGTCAACTGCGGAATCATGGACCAGTTCGCATCTCTGTTCGGAAAGAAGGGAAGCCTTATCAGGCTCAACTGCAAGACCATGGAGTACAAGTATTTCCCATTCGACCCGAAAGGCTACAAGCTGGTGCTCATCGATTCATGCGTGAAGCATGAGCTCGCATCTTCGGCTTACAACAAGAGACGCCAGTCCTGCGAGACCGCGACCGCCGCAATCAAGAAGAACCACCCTGAGGTAGAGGTGCTCAGCGACGCCAAGAGACTCTGGCTCGACGAGGTCAGGGACGAAATCTCACAGGAGGACTTCCTCCGCGCAGAGTACGTCATCGGAGAGGTTCAGCGCGTGCTCGACGTCTGCGACGCCCTTGAAAGAGGCGACTACGAGACTGTCGGCGAGATGATGTACCAGACTCATTTCGGTCTCAGTAAGCTTTACGAGGTAAGTTGCGAGGAGCTCGACTATCTCAACAAGCTCGCCCGCAAGCATGAGGTCACCGGTTCCCGCGTAATGGGCGGCGGCTTCGGCGGATGCACCATCAACCTTGTCAAGGATGAGCTTTACGACGAGTTCATCAGCGCTGCCAAGAAAGGCTTCAAGGAGCGTTTCGGCCATGAGCCAAAGGTTTATGACGTAGTAATCAGCGACGGAGCAAGGCTCCTTCAGTAGGATATGAAAGATCTCTGGAAAAAAGAAGACTGGCTGGCCGTATGGATCGGCGCGATCCTTATCATTGCGGCGTGCGTGGGAGTACTTGCGGGGGCCTATGATTTCTCGGCCCTGAAGTTCTCCACCTGGCATCTCTGGGAAAACGTCGGGGAGAAGAAATCCCTCCTCGCCCAGTTCGGAGGGGTGTTCTGGGTCAAGCTTGCAAGGACTTTCGCGGTGCTCGCCCTGCTTTTCGGAGCGGGTGTGAAACTGCAGGGAGAAAAGCTCAGGAAGTTTCTCCCGGCTTTCGCAGCCTTGTTCCTGCTGGCTCTCGTGGTAAGGCTGGTTAGTGCCGAATTCACTCTCAACCGTTACCTTGAATGGGCCTTCTGGGCGCTTATAATCGGTCTTCTTATTTCCAACACAGTGGGAGTGCCCCAGTGGCTCAAGCCCGCCATCAGGACTGAATTCTACATAAAGACAGGCCTCGTGGTGATGGGCTTCTCGGTGCTCTTCTCCAATATCGCAAAATTTGGTCTCTACGGCCTCGGAATCGCATGGATCGTCACTCCGATAGTGATAGTATTCATGTGGTGGCTCGGCACCAAGGTCATGAAAATCGACAACAAGCCTCTGGTGATCACCCTCGCCGCCGCGACTTCGGTCTGCGGTACCAGCGCGGCCATCGCCACCGGAGCTGCCGCCAAGGCCAGGAAAGACGATCTCTCGATAGCCATCTCGATTTCGATCATCTTCACCATCCTGATGATGGTCTTCGAGCCTATGGTCATACGCTGGGCAGGGATGAGCTCGCTGATGGGCGGAGCCCTGATCGGCGGGACCGTAGATTCGACCGGAGCAGTGGTCCTCGCCGGCAACGCCCTCGGCCCGGAGGCTGAGCAGGCAGCCGTCCTCGTGAAGTCTATCCAGAACATACTGATAGGCTTCATAGCCTTCTTCGTGGCCATTTTCTTCGCTACCAGAGTGGAGAACAGCGGTGCTGCAAAGGTCGGCGCAGGAGAGATCTGGTATCGTTTCCCTAAGTTCATAATCGGCTTCTTCGCGGCCTCCCTCGTAGCCTCGTTCGTGCTCCTGCCTCTGGTAGGCGCGGACTCGGTCAAGAGCATCAACGGAGTCCTCGACCAGTACAAGAATTGGGCATTCGTGCTCGCGTTTACGAGCATAGGCCTCGATACCAACTTCAAGGAGATCGGCAGGCAGATGCATGGCGGCAAGGTGCTCTGGCTCTACATCTTAGGCCAGCTGTTCAACGTCGCGCTTACCTTGCTTGCGGTCTGGATCCTGCTCTCGGGTGTCCTCTTCGACATTCCGGTGCTCGACCTGTATAAATGATGAAAACCAAGGGTGACAGGATGATGAAGGCGGCGACCGTGACAGTCGCAGCCGCCGCTCTGCTCCTGGCCCTGTACATAATGGCAAACCGCCTGGGCCTTTCCGACGCCTTCGATTTCGGTGCGGGAGCGTATTACTATGCAGACAGCCCGCAGCTCCAGGACCTGGCGGAAAAGGCCGTTTACAAAACCACGGTGCCCACCTGGGTGCACATAGTCCTCTTCCTTTGCTGGGGATGGCTTATGTACCGGCTCTGGGTACGTGTAGACAAGAAAAAAGATGAGTAGTTTCAAATGTACCTCATGCGGGAACTCCACGGAAGTGGAGACTTTCGGCAGAATAAACGTCTCCGACGAGCCTGGTCTCAAGGAACGAGTGAAGGACGGTTCCCTTTTCCTCTGGGAGTGTCCTCACTGCGGCACCAGAAACCTTGCCCTCTATCCGTCCCTGTACCATGATCCTGACCAGAAACTGATGGTCTGGCTGCTACCCGAAGGCGCCATGGCCGGAGACCAGGTCGCTGCCGTCGAGGCCGCCCTTTCCGCCCAGCTCGGAGAGCTTGAGGGCTATACCCTCCGCCGCGTTCCGGACATCGGGTCACTCATCGAGAAAGTCAACATCGCCGACTGCGGTCTCGACGACATGGTCATCGAGATGTGCAAGTATGTGACCCGCATGGAGCTGGCTGAGAAAGACAAGGCCGGAGCCGAGGCCATCATGGACGCGAAATTCAGGTTCTACAGGATGGAGGGCGCTGACAACGAGATTACTCTGTCCTTCCCCAAGGATGGCAGGATGAACGGCGTCAACATAGGTTTCAATGTATATGAGGACTGCAGCGCCATCCTCAGCCGCAACCCTTCGGTGACGGCCGGAAAAGGCTTCGCCACCGTCGACGAAGAGTGGCTCGCCCGCTTTTTCCGCTAGAAATCAATATTCATCAGCAGGCCGAGATAATTGGCTTCGATGCCGGCGCCCATGCCGTTGAGGGTACCGACCGACGGGCCGAAAGTACGGCTGTATCTCACGCCGATCTCGGTGCCGTAAGGAATCCATGCCAGGTTGGCGAGGTTTACCGTGAAGTCCGCACCTGCGCTGCATACGTTTGCGTTGCCCTTGAGCCCGTTTCCGAGAGTCATGCTGAACCAGTCGAAATAAGGGGTGAGGGTGAAGTGGGTGATGTAGAACAGCGGGTTGAATGCGCTTATGTCCCCGAGACTGAACGGAATCGCGTAGTCGGCCGAAGCGAAGACCTGGTGCGGCGCGTATGTTCCCGCGAAACTCTCAAGAGCGCTCGAGTCGTATCCTCTCGGAATCAGGTTGAGGTGCTGGCCCCCGAAAGCAGCCCCGTTGTTGTACTGGTATGTAGCCGAAAGCTTCAATCCCTGGTTGAGGGCCAGTCCAGGCAGGTAGCCGTAGGCATGGCCGAAGACGCTCGAAGAGAACATGTCGTCCAGTCCGACCATGGTCTTATAGCCCAGTTCCAGCCCGACTCCCAGCTTAGGATAGACGGCCGCCTCGGCCTTGTTTCGCATCACGTAGCCGCGTACGCTGGCCGTGACCGAGTGGACCGGGATGTTTTTCCCGAGCTCGACGTTACCGAGTCCCGTGCCCGGCGCGATTATTCCGAGAGGCTCCCGGACTACGACGTCAGCCCTTGTCTTGTTGAGGTAGTCGTTGCTGAAGGAATATTTGACCTGAGGTATGAGACCCCTTGACCAGCCTCCCGAAGAGAAGTTCAGGGGGACATAGACCTTGAAGTCTCCTTTGACGTGCGGGCTGTCCAGATAGTGCCCCGAGAGGCCTTCCGTGGTCACTTTCCCGAAAGATGTCCTGGAGATCATGTACTGGATGGCGTCCCTGTCGTTGAAGTCCAGCGACAGCTCGAATACCGGGAACAGGCCCGAATATGTGAACTGCAGGTGCCCGGCATGTCTGCTTCTTCTCTTGTAATTCCTGATGTACTCATATGAGGCGATGCCCGAAGCCGTGCCCAGGAGATTCTGGAACATCACAGTAGCTCCGAGGCTTGCCTTTTCGTAGAGTTCATCCGCGCTGAGGTCGTTGATGGCGTCATAGCTGACCGAAAGCGGCACCCAGGAATGGACATGCGGAATTCCGAGAAGCTTGCTGTATCTCTTCGGAGCCGTCATTTCCACAGGCTCGGCCACTTCTGGCCATGCTGCTTCTCCGGAGAGTTCCCTCTCCTGCATCGAAAGAGTCTCGGCGACAGGGTCCTTGTAGACATAGTCACGGCTGACCTCCTTGTGGAGGAGTTTCTCCGTCCCGATCTTGAACAGGTTCTCGCCCTCATATTCCCGGAGCACATAGTACATCTCGCCGTCCCCGAGGTCGAAGTCCGCAACTCCGTAGCGGGTGGAAGTCTTCTGGAAAAGAGCCCCGTCGCGGTCGAGAAGGTAGACTTCGGTAACTCCCGGCCTGTCGCTCATGAAATATACGCCGTCTTCGGCTGAAAGCAGGCCCGTGAGGCTCGCTGATACCGGTGGCAGCAGGTCCATTATCTCCCCGTCACGGTCGACCAAGTACAGGCCGCATCCTACAGCCGACACGCCTGAGACTATCAGGCAGTCCCCGTCAAACACAGCCTCGTTGAACTGCAGGGAATCCGGGGCGTCTATCCTGCGGGTCTCCTTGCCCGTGGAAGCATCCAGGATTACCAGGGCGGATCCGCCGCTGACCGGATAGTCGGTGGCGACCAGCACGCTTCCGTCCGGAGACACCTCCGCGTTGTAGAGTCTGGTCCCGGAAGTGAGGTCATGGAGTTTTCCGTCCTTCATGGACATATATCTGATGACAGAGGTCTGTTTCAGTCCGTATCTGATGTCAGGCAGCATTTCGCTGAGATAGAGCACGTCCCCGGCGGCCGACAGCTTGCCGCTTCCGCTGGACAGCGGCCTGACGACAGTCTCCCCGTCCTTGCCGAAAAATACAAGGTCTTCGGCGTAAGTCTTTCCCGTCCTCGCGGCCAGAATTCCCTCGTCGGTGACGCAAAGGTTGTTGTAGGCCGTGTACCATGAAGGCAGTGCTGAAACCCTTTCCCCTTCGATGAAAGGAGCCCTGTTTTCAAGGTTCTCGGACCATACCTCGTGGAAGGCTTCCATCACGTCCTGGAATGCGGCCTTGAACTTCTTCCCAGACCGCTTTTTGTAGGCTTTCGGAAGATTGAAAAGCCTGAGCGGCCGTCTCTTTATGGTGTTGAAATAGTCTGCCGTGAACAGCGGGTCGTCATACTGCCAGCGGGCGCCGGCTATGGTCAGGTAGCCCAGCGCATAGTGGTCCGGGGCGTATTTGCGATATGAACCCCAGCGCCACTTGGCCCAGTCTCTCCAGTCTCCGCGGTCGAAGGCGGCCATGTAGTATGAAAAGAAATCACCCTGGCGTCCGCGGCCTCCTCCGGTCAGCGCAGTCTCAGCGACTACGGCGTCTCCCTCGAGGAAATATGTGCTCGGATAGACGGCGGAGACCACTCCCGGCACAGCCTCTCCGAACAGCCAGTTCAGCGGCCTGAAAACACCGTCATTGCCCACCTGCATCTGGCTGGAATGCCTGGATTCATGGACGGCGAGATTTGTCGCCCACGGCATCGGGTCCATGCCGGAGTTGTCCGGAGTGGTGAACAGGTCCATGCGCCTGGGGGCCCATATCACCGAGCCGTTGGAATAGCCTGTCCATGGATGCAGGACAACCGGCATCTTCTTGCGGTACTGCTGCGAGGGGGTGTAGCCGGAGCTCCAAGATTCCGCGAAATAGAAACGCTCGAGCTCGGCTGCATAGACTCTGGCAAGGGAGTCAAGACCTGCCGGATAGATGATCCTGTAGTGCGTCGAGGAGCTTTCCATCCACTTTGCAGATGCCGGGTCGTCCCCGGAAGAATGAAACTGTGCGGCGGCCTCGTAGCTGACAAGAAGGCCCGCGAAAGATGCGGCTATGATGAGTTTCCTTAGATTAATCATAAAACTTGGTCGTCAATATCGCAAAATTAACAAGATTTCTTTGTATTTTTGTCAATTATGGACTTATAGTTTTTCTATGGAAAAAGCTCGCCTATTGGCCGTTTCGGCTATTTGCTGCATACTGACAGCCTGCGGAGGCAACAATGCCCCGAAGGCCGTTACCGCAGCCGGCTCTTTCCCTGAAGTCCATGTCCCCGGAGTGATATCCGATCCGCAGGAGAGAGTTTCCTACATGGCCGCCCATTACTGGGATGCCCTGACTGTCGGGATGAAACTGGATCCCGAGCAGCTGGAGAGCGTTTTCGGTACATATGCGTCCATACTCGGAGCCGTCCCTGCGGCAGAAGCCAAGTCGTCTGTCGAAGACCTTCTCGGGCGCATCGTTGCCTGCGAGGCCGCCGACACTACGTCGGATATTTTCGAGAGCGTATCGTCTCTCGCCGGGAAGTATTTCTATGACCCGAATTCCCCGCTGCGCGACGAAGAACTATATCTCCCGTTCGCGGAGGCTCTCGCTTCGAGCCAGTATGTCCCCGAAGAAAAACGCGGGGCCTATGCCCATGACGCCGGAATCTGCCGGCTGAACCGTCCCGGGACAGTCGCATCTGATTTCTGGTTCATCGACACCAGGGGTCGTCGCCTGCACCTTCATGGGACAGCCGCCGAATATACTCTGCTGATATTCTCGAATCCGGGCTGCCATGCCTGTGGAGAGACTGTCAGCGCCATCGTCGATGCTCCGGATTACCAGCGGCTGCGCGCTACAGGCGTGCTCTCGGTGGTCAACGTCTATCCTGACGAGGACCTGGAGGCATGGAAGGCCCATGTAGGAGAGTTTCCGAAGGACTGGACCAACGGCTTCGACGAGGGATGCTCGATAAGGGCCGACCACAGCTACAGCCTGAGGGCGATACCGTCCCTCTATCTGCTGGACAAGGACAAGCGGGTAATTCTCAAGGATGCAACTATCGAAAAACTCATACAAGAACTACAAACAATCGGATGAACACAATGAAAATCACTAAAACACTCTGGGCTACTGCAAAGGACGGGGCTCAGATCCTGAAGTACAGAATGACCAATTCCGTCGGAGCTTATGTAGAGCTCGGCAGCATCGGCGCGGCCATTCTTTCCATCGTCGTTCCGGACAGGGACGGCAAGATGGCGGACGTCGTTATCGGATATGAGGATCCCCTTTCTTATATCGGTGACGGTCCATGCTGCGGCAAGACTCCCGGACGTTTTGCCAACCGTATTGCCAAGGGCCGATTCTCCCTTGACGGAAAGAACTATTCACTCCCGGTCAATAACGGCCCGAACCATCTCCATGGCGGCCCTGACGGCTTCATGAACAAAGTCTGGGACAGCCGCATCGAGGGAGACTCGGTAGAATTCATGTATTTCTCCGAGGACGGGGAGTCCGGCTATCCGGGCAATCTCAAGTCCGTCGTGCGCTACGAATGGGGAGACGACAATGCGCTCAAGATTACATATACCGCGCAGACTGACGCCCCTACGGTAGTGAACCTTACCAACCATGCGTATTTCAACCTCGCCGGCAAGGGCAAGATTCTGGACCATGAGCTCCTGCTCAATGCTTCGGAGTATCTTCCTACCGACAAGGACCTCATACCTCTCGGCGAATCGGAGCCTGTTGCAGGCACTCCTATGGACTTCACCAACGCTAAGCCTCTCGGACGAGACATCAAGGCCGATTTCCCGGCCCTGAACTATGGCAAAGGCTATGACAACTGTTTCCTCGTGGACGGTTATGAGCCGGGCCAGCTCCAGACCGCAGCCGAGCTCTATGATCCTGAAAGCGGCCGCGTGCTCGAGGTGATCTCGACCCAGCCCGCCGTCCAGGTATATACCGGAAACTGGCTTGACGGCAGCCCTAAGGGCAAGGGCGGCGTGGAGTACCATGAGTATGACGCCGTGGCCATCGAGTGCCAGCACCTTCCTGATTCCCCTAACCAGCCGGATTACCCGAGCACGGAGCTCCGTCCGGGAGAGACTTACCAGGAGGCCATCATATATTCTTTCAGCGTGAGATAGGCCTATGTGTGGAATAGTCGGATATGTCGGAGAGCAACAAGCTTGTCCGATAATACTCAAGGGCCTGCATCGCCTTGAGTACAGGGGTTATGACAGCGCCGGAGTGGCCACCATTGGCAAGACCGGCGAAATAGGAATATTCAAATGCAAGGGCAAGGTCTCCGACCTCGAGAAGCATATCGAGGACAAGGACACTTTCGGAACCATCGGCATCGGCCATACCCGCTGGGCCACCCATGGGGAGCCGAACGACGTCAACGCCCACCCGCATTACTCTCAGTCGGGCAACATCGCCCTGATCCATAACGGCATCATCGAGAACTACCGAGTGCTGAAGGAGGCCCTCCAGGCGAACGGCTTCACCTTCCGCAGCAGCACCGACTCGGAGGTCGTGGTGAACCTTATCGAATACATCCGCCAGCAGAGCAACTGTTCCCTTGCAGACGCTGTCCGCATGGCCCTGAAACAGGTCGTCGGCGCATATGCGATCGCTGTGATTGAGAAAGGAAACCCTGACGAGATCATCGCCGCCAAGCAGAGCAGCCCTATGGCCATCGGCATCGGAAAGGGAGAATACTTCCTCAGCTCCGACGCAGCCTCAATCATCGATTATACCCATGATTTCGCCTATCTGAACGACGGCGAGGTGGCCATAATCAACAAGAACAAGCCGCTGGAGATCACCACCCTCGACAACAAGAAGGCCTCCATCGACATTCGTACTCTCGAACTTTCGATCTCCCAGCTGGAAAAAGGCGGATACCCGCATTTCATGCTCAAGGAGATCCATGAGCAGCCTCATACCATCATCGACTGCATTCGCGGCCGCGTCAACCCGGAGACTGGTGACGTCAAGCTTTCCGGAGTCATCGACAACAGGGACAAGTTCCTGAATGCCGGCAGGATCATCTTCGTGGCCTGCGGTACCTCATGGCACGCAGCCCTGATCGGGGAGCATCTCATCGAGGACTTCGCCCGCATCCCGGTCGAGGTGGAGTATGCCTCCGAGTTCCGTTACAGGAACCCTGTGATACGCAAGAACGACATCGTGATTGCCGTGTCCCAGTCCGGAGAGACCGCCGACACCCTCGCCGCGATAGAGCTCGCCCGCAAGGCAGGAGCCTTCGTCTATGGCATCTGCAACGTGATCGGGTCGTCCATTTCGAGGGCTACCGATTCGGGTACATACATCCATGTGGGACCGGAGATCGGAGTTGCCTCCACCAAGGCCTTCACGGGCCAGGTAGCAGTGATGGCGATGCTTGCGCTGGTCATCGGAAGGGAGCGCGGAGTGATTCCGGACGAGAAGTATTACGAAGTGTCCAAGTCGCTGCTCAAGCTGCCTGAGATACTCGAGGAAGTGATGAAGACTTCCGAGCAGGTAGCCGACCTCGCCAAGATCTTCACCTACGCCCACAACTTCATCTACCTCGGCCGAGGATACAACTATCCTACAGCCCTGGAGGGCGCGCTCAAGCTCAAGGAGATCTCATACATCCATGCGGAAGGCCTTCCTGCTGCAGAAATGAAGCACGGCCCGATCGCCCTCATCGACAACGAGATGCCGACGGTGGCAATAGCCACGAACGGCCAGACATACGAAAAGACAATAAGTAACATAGAGGAAATCAAGGCCCGCGGAGGCAAGATCATTGCCGTCGTAAGCACAGGCGACACCCTCGCCCGCAATTGCGCCGACTATGTGATCGAGGTGCCGTCAGTGACCGACTGCCTTATGCCGATCGTGACATCCGTACCTCTGCAGATGCTTGCCTACTATATCGCGGTATATAAGGGCAGGAACGTCGACCAGCCGAGAAACCTCGCAAAATCAGTAACAGTAGAATAACATGAGACAATACCTGGATCTGCTACGTCACATCCGTGAGAACGGTACCATCAAACACGACAGGACCGGTGTCGGGACGCAGAGCGTCTTCGGCTACCAGATGCGCTTCAACCTCGAGGACGGCTTCCCGCTCCTCACCACCAAGAAGGTGCACCTGAAATCCATCATCCACGAACTTCTCTGGTTCATCGCCGGAGATACCAACATCAAGTATCTCAAGGACAACGGAGTTTCCATCTGGGATGAATGGGCGGACGAGAACGGCGACCTGGGCCCTGTATATGGGCACCAGTGGCGCAGCTGGCCTGCCCCGGACGGCCGTAGCATAGACCAGTTGTCGAATGTTGTCGAGACCATAAAGAAGAATCCCGACTCGCGAAGGATGCTTGTCAGCGCTTGGAACCCGGGAGAGGTGGACAGCATGGCCCTTCCGCCATGCCACTGCCTTTTCCAGTTCTATGTAGCCGACGGGAAACTCTCCTGCCAGCTCTACCAGCGCAGCGCTGACACCTTCCTCGGGGTTCCTTTCAACATCGCCTCCTATGCCCTCCTGACGATGATGATCGCCCAGGTATGCGGGCTGAAGCCGGGCGAGTTCATCCACACTACGGGAGACACCCACATCTACCTCAACCACTTCGACCAGGTGGACCTCCAGCTCAGCCGCGAACCTCGCGCGCTGCCTGTAATGAAGCTGAATCCTGACGTAAGGAGCATCTTCGACTTTAAGTATGAGGACTTCACCCTGGAGGGCTATGACCCATGGCCTGCCATCAAGGCTCCTGTTGCAGTGTAGGTAAGATTGCCGTAACTGAAAATAAAAAGCTATATTTGCAGATATGGAAAAGTGTACAATCGTAGCGGTCGCGGACAACTGGGCCATAGGAAAGAACAACGCTCTCCTGTGGCACATCTCCGAAGACCTTCAGTATTTCAAGAAACAGACTCTCGGATGCCCGGTGATCATGGGTTACATGACTTTCAAGTCCCTTGGCTCACGCCCGCTCCCGAAGAGGAAAAACATAGTGATATCCATATTCCCGTGGCCTGACGCTCCGCAGGGCATCACCATCGTAGACTCCCTGGACGCTGCCTACAAGGCTGCCGAGGAGGCTTGCGACGGCGCTCCGGGCGCTCCCGAAAAGTGCTTCGTGATGGGCGGAGGCTATACTTACGCCGAGGCCATGGCGAGCGTGGACAAGCTTTACATTACACATGTGCACACCTCGATAGAAGATGCGGATGTATATTTCCCTGTGATCGACCCCACGGTCTGGGAAGTTGAATCTACGTCTGAGATGCACAAGGACCCCGAGACGGGTTACGAATTTGAATTCACGGTCTATCGGAGAAGATAGCTGAGACAATAAGACGAACTTAATGGAAAAGACAAAAAGAGAAAATTTCGGCGGCCGGGCTGCCGTAATCATGGCCCTGGCCGGTTCTGCGATAGGACTCGGCAATATCTGGAGATTCCCCTACATGGTCGGAGAGAACGGCGGTGCCGCCTTCGTCCTGGTATATATCTTCGCCACGTTGCTGATCTCCCTTCCGATCTTCCTCGCCGAGACGGTGATCGGACGCCGCAGCGGAGCCAACTGCCGCGGGGCGATGGAGAAGCTCGCCCCATGTTCATTCTGGAAGTGGTTCGGTTACCTCTCCGTAATTACCCCGATGATCATAGTCTCGTACTACAGCGTAGTTGGAGGCTGGTCTCTGAACTATCTCTGGGAAGCCTGCACCCTGAGCTTCATCCGCTCCACTCCGGAGCAGATCGGGGGCATGTTCGGCGACCTGGTGTCCTCAGTCTGGACCCCGATACTGTTCCATACGATCTTCCTTGGCCTGAGCGTGCTGGTGGTCGCTTTCGGAGTCAAGGGCGGCATCGAGAGAGTCAGCAAGTTCTGCCTTCCTGTGCTGTTCCTGCTGATAGTCATGATCTCGATTTATTCGCTTTCCCTGCCGGGATCCAGGGCCGGAGTCGAGTATCTGCTGAAGCCTGATTTCACCAAGCTCAGCCCGCGCTCATGCGCCGCAGCCATGGGACAGTCATTCTATTCGCTGTCTCTGGGAATGGGCATAGTGATCACATATTCGTCTTATATCAGCCGAAAGGAAAATGTCCTCGTGACAGGTGTCGGGACGGCCGTTTCCGACCTTCTTTTCGCCATTCTGGCCGGATTTGCGATAATGCCGGCAGTGTTTGCCGCCGGTATCGAGCCCGGTGCCGGAGCGGGCCTGATTTTCGAGACTCTTCCGTTCATCTTCTCCAAGATGGGCGCGACGATGCCGATTCTTTGCTCGGTTGCGGCCATTCTTTTCTTCGTGACCATACTATTCGCCGCGCTTACGTCCTGCATGTCCCTGGTGGAAGTAGGAGTAGCCTATCTTATCGAAGAAAAACATATCCGCAGGGGCTGGGCCTGCCTGTGGGTGTTCCTGGCAGCATGGGGCGTAGGAGTGCTGAGCTCCCTCTACGGCAAGTTCTTCGACTTCCTGGACATGTTCTCGTCCAACTTCCTGCTGACCATAGGCGGATTGCTCTGCGTGCTTTTCGTGGGCTGGAGGATGAAGAAGATCGACGTGGAAGACGAGTTTACCAACGGCGGGACGCTTCCGCTCAACAAGAAGACCTTCAAGGTCGTATATTTCATTGTAAGATATGTCGCCCCGATTGCGGTGACAATAATATTCGTGACTAATTTCTTGTAACATGGGCTGTAAGGGCAAGGTACGAGAGACATTCGGCAGCCGTTTTGCCGTGATAATGGCGATGGCCGGTTCGGCTATCGGACTGGGAAACATCTGGCGTTTCCCTTATGTGGTCGGCCAGTATGGCGGAGCCGCATTCATATTGGTCTATGTGCTCTGCACCTTCCTGCTGGCGCTGCCGATATTCCTGTCGGAGTCCATAATCGGACGACGCAGCGGAGCCAATACTTTCGGAGCCATGGAGAAACTCGCTCCCGGCACATGCTGGAAGTGGATGGGCCTGCTTACCGTAGTGTCTCCGGTGATAATCCTTTCATACTACAGCGTCGTCGGAGGCTGGTCCGTGGAATATCTCTTCAAGTCCCTGGCCTTCGAGTTTACGAATACCCCCGCCGATGACGTGCCGAGACTTTTCGGTACATTCATCTCCTCCTCATGGGAGCCTTTGTTCATGCTGGCCCTGTTCCTGCTGATGGTGGCCGGAATCGTGCTCGGAGGCGTGAAAAGCGGCATCGAGAGATTCTCCAAGATCACCATGCCGGTGCTCTTCCTGCTGATAGTCGTGATGCTGGTATATTCAGTATCCCTGCCGGGTTCCGCCGAGGGCGTGGCCTATCTGCTGAAGCCGGATTTCTCAAAGCTCTCCGCCTCTGCGGTAGCAGCTGCTATGGGTCAGGCATTCTTCTCCCTCTCCCTCGGAGTCGGCACGATACTGACCTATTCCTCATATGTCCGCAAGGATGAAGACCTGTTCATGTCCGGAGTGGGTACGGGTGTCTCAGACCTGATGTTCGCCCTTCTGGCGGGTTTCGCGGTGATGCCGGCGGTGTTCGCCTGCGGAGTCGAGCCCGGAGCCGGTCCTGGCCTGGTGTTCCAGACCCTGCCGTTCATATTCAACAAGATGGGCGCCGGAGCCCCTCTGGTAAGCTCCCTAGTGGCCATAGTATTTTTCGTGACCATCCTGGTCGCCGCCCTTACATCGGCGATTTCGATGATGGAAGTGGGCGTCGCCTATCTGGTGGAGAACAAGGGCTTCAGCCGCT
>Ga0310786_10002427_pt1 | contig 28499 bp, 15 predicted proteins | sample AusTroGonzalo_MG_FD_203881 | JGI IMG/M metagenome (GOLD analysis project Ga0310786, IMG submission 203881) | Bovine rumen microbial communities from tropical cattle in Woodstock, Queensland, Australia - Gonzalo_03 (v2) (version 2) | ecosystem: Host-associated > Mammals > Digestive system >...
CCTCTACCTTATTATTATTCACGATTGTCAGGACATTGCATGGGGGCCCTTTTGGCGCTCTGACGGTATCTAATTCAACAGTCGCCATCGATGTGTTGCCTTCGAGTCGGCGTACGGAGGGCATTGGCTACTATGGTCTGAGCAATAACCTCGCGATGGCGGTTGCACCCTCTATCGGCATTTTTATCTATCAGCTGACGCATAGTTTTGATTTCCTTTTCTGGCTGGCATTCATTGTTGCCTGCCTCGGCTGGCTGGTGGATTCAACGGTGACTCTTTCCCCTCCTAAGTTAGGAGGGGTTAGGGGAGGTCTGAACAAGGGGAAACTCTCTCTCGACCGTTTCTTCCTCCTTCGTGGCTGGCTCTTGGGCCTGAACATGGTCGCCTTCGGATTCAGTTTTGGTGTGTTGAGCAACTATCTTGCCATCTATGGTAAGGAAGTGATGGGAATCACGGGAGGCACAGGCACTTATTTTATGCTTTGTTCCGTGGGCCTGATACTGAGTCGTTTGCAGGGAGGCAAGGCTTTGCGGAATGGTCGCGTCACTCATAATGCTGGCGAGGGAATGGTCATCTCGCTTGTAGGTTACACCTTATTTATATTAATGCCGACATTCTTCCCTGAGAATCATACGGCTATTATGGTGGGATACTATGGATCGGCTTTGCTGATTGGTCTCGGAAACGGTCATATGTGGCCTGCATTCCAGAATATGACCATCAATGTGGCACATAATAACCAGCGTGGCACAGCTAATAGTACTATCTTGATTTCATGGGATATCGGTATGGGCCTTGGCATTCTTGTCGGCGGTGTCGTCTCAGAACTATTGGGCTATTCAGCTGCATTTTGGACAGTTGTCCTTGTGAATGCCTCGGGTGTTGCTTGTTTCTTCCTCGCCACGAAAGCCTTTTTCCTCCGTCGCAATCTGAACGAAACGGTCAGATAAAAATAATCCCGCCAGCTGGCGGGATTACTTATTTCTTTTGGTTGTAATAATCGAGTGCGGCACCGATGGCAGTGCAGTATTGCGAGTACTTCGGAATATGGAAACGGATATCGTAGAGCTTCTCTAAAGCGGGGAATACTTCCTTGCATTGGGGCAGCAGCGAGAGGTTGCCAATCAGTACAAAGTCGCGGATATCACTACCTAAGGAAGCCAGCCAGGCAGCAGAGCCAATACTTTGGAGCACCATCTTAATAAGACCTGCGGCAATATCCTCCTTCGAGGCATCGCTCTGGGCACGGGCGAAGTTTGATGCGGTTGTGTCCATCGGCAGACCAGGCAACGGTTGGGCACTGATGTCACCGATGGTCAGGTCGATATTGCGGATGTTACCTTGTTTGGCGAGAGCTGCCACCTGTTTGATATCGCTGGTGTTCAGCATGATACGAGCCAATCCTGCGAGTGTTCCACCTCCAACACCGATACCACCGATATGCCGCATTTCATCGCCATCGCATTTCACGAACGATGTACCTGTTCCCATCGAGACTACTATGGTATGGTCGAGTTTCGATTCGAAGCGGGCGCCTAAGCCATCGGCGATAAACTCCTGCGATTTGCTGGTGGGCAGACCATAGATGGGCTGGTCAATATAGGCTGCGCCCACACCTGTGAGCATTACGTGTTCAACATCACTCAGTTCGATATCGTTGTCGTGCAAATACTTGCCGAAAGCACCATAGAGAGAGGTAATGGGGTCAGCAGCTGTGATACGGATAGGGGCAGAAACCTTGTTGTTCTTGATGCCTACAATCTTTGTCGTGGAGATGCCCACGTCGATTCCAATAATGATTCCCATTGTATTTGACAATTTGACAATTTACAATTTTACAATTTATTATTCATCTCGTCAAACTTTGCAAGTTTATCGAGGTAGTACTGGCGGAGGGTTGACCAGTTGTAGTAAGGATACTGATCGGTGGCGATGGGCAGTTTAGCCTCGCGCTCGTTCAACAAGGCCTTAATCAGAATATCGCCATCCTTGCCTTTCTTCGGACGGTAGAAGATCAACTGGATATTACAACCCATAGGGAAGATCTTGTAGTTCTGCCAATATTGATCGAGTTCATCGAGGTTTTCCACCTGCACGGCACAGTTGTCAAGTTCCAGCAGACAGGCTAAAGGCATCACGCATACTTCATGGCCAAAACGGAGCGTGGCCTGTGTTTGGGTAACGGTATCGGCGGTCTCGATGATGTTCTTCAGCAGATTGCGCTGGCTGAAAGGCATGATACCTTTGGTGAGTGGTGCTGGGCCGTAGGCGATATACCAGCCGATGTTGTTCTGTTTCCAGAGGTCGTAGATTTCTTCGTCGGTAAAGATCGAGAAGAGTTCGATATCGGTATCGTGACTCTGCATGTTGGTGGCAATCTCGAAGAGGCTGCGCATGAACGAGCTGGCACGCAGGTTGTTGAACACATACTGCTGATCATTGAAGAGGGCCTTCATCAGTCGTTCAGGATGGGTATATTTGTCGCGGAAGTTCTCACGACGGAGTTTTCCGTCATTACCCGTTGCCTTCACCAAACCGTCCCAGGGTTGATTCAGATAATACTGCAACGACTCGCTTACGTCGTTATGGAAACGGGCTGTGGGATTGGCAGCTGCCAGTTCCTCACACTCGGCAATCATCGAGAGGATGCAGCGGTTGACAACCGTAGAACGGGCATCGATGGGCACGTTTTTGGCTTTGAAGATCTCTGGGAAGTTCTCGGTCATACGTTTGCCGATGCCGTGGTGTTGTCGCTCACCAACGGTTGACAAGTCGCCCAATCGCTTGACGGAGGTAGGCTCGAAGGCCTCGATCTTCTTGAGCACTTCTTCACCAAGAGCTGTTAACTTACCCTGATCCTTGGCATCGCGGAGAATGTCTCTGGGGCTGGTATAACTATTGTCAGAAATCAGCCATCGTGATCCGTGACGGCCATAATGGCTCATATAGTACGGCTCATAACCTTTCGGGGCAGGGGTGAGGGGTTTGTCAGGAAGCCTGCGGTTATAATCCAGATACTGACTGCCAGACAAATACTTGTTGGCCTTGATTTCTTCTCGTGCAGTCTGTGCATTGACGGCAACGGCCATCATTACAGCTGCAAGGGGGAATAAAAACTTCTTCATGTTACCTTATTATAATAATGTGGTGCAAAGGTAAGCTATTTTTTGCAGATAGGCAAATATTGACACATATATTTGCGAATAGACAAAAAGAAAACCCGGCTCCACAAGGGAAAACCGGGCTAATGAAAGGAGGAGTGGTACCTCCAGGAATCGAACCGGGGACACACGGATTTTCAGTCCGATGCTCTACCAACTGAGCTAAGGCACCATGTCTGTGGTTGCAATCCTTTCGTTTGCGGGTGCAAAGGTACTGCTTTTTTTTGAACCCACCAAATTTTTTCCAAACTTTTTTCAAAAAAGTAGCGGGATTGACGAATTGCATTCGTCGACGTCTTTCGCGACTCGGCCATTTAAGTGAACTTAATGGCTCTCGCTGCTCAATCCGTTCCAACCCTGTGCTTTGAGCTCAAACTCCTGATTATCACGGGTTACCAACAGCTTGCCGTATTTCTCTTCCGTGATGTGTCCGATCATTTTGACACCCTCGATTTGCTCTATCTTCTCGTGGTCGCCGATAGGGACGGTGAACAAAAGTTCGTAGTCCTCGCCACCATTGAGGGCACAGGTGGTCACATTCATATTCATCTCTTCTGCCATCACAGCCGTCTGGTAGTCGATGGGAATGTTCTTCTCAAAGATGCGGCATCCTACACCCGACTGCTTACAGATATGCATCAGTTCTGAGGAAAGTCCGTCGCTGATATCCATCATGGCCGTTGGTTTTATACCTGCCTCACGGAGTTTCTCAATAATATCGCCACGGGCTTCAGTCTGTAATTGGCGTTGCAACAGATATTCCTTGCCGCTGAAGTCGGGTTGGAAGATGTAATTGGATAGTTGATGGTTTAGAGCCGATAGTTTAGAGTCGTCGCCAGCAGCCTTTGCTTCCGCGATTTTCTTCTGAAGGTCGTTAATCTGACCGTAATACACGCTCTTCTCACGTTCCAACAACTGTAGTCCCATATAAGCGGCTCCTAAGTCTCCGCTGACACAAACGAGATCGGTGTTTTTGGCACCGTTGCGATAAACGATATCCTCCTTGCGAGCCTCACCGATACAGGTGATGCTGATGGCCAGTCCGGTATAGGAAGAGGTGGTATCTCCACCAACAATGTCTACATGCCATTTGTCGCATGCCAGACGCAGACCGTCATAAAATGCCTCCATATCCTCCACCGTAAACCGTTTGCTCAGTGCCAGGGATACTGTTATCTGACGAGGGGTGCCGTTCATGGCGAAGACATCGCTGATATTCACCATTGCCGACTTGTAGCCGAGATGCTTTAGGTCGATGTATGTCAAGTCGAAGTGCACACCTTCCATCAACAAGTCGGTAGTGATGAGCACTTCCTTGTCAGGATAACTGAGTACGGCGCAGTCATCGCCCACGCCGTACTTTGTACTCTCATTTCTGATCTCTATGTCTTTGGTCAGACGGTCTATCAGACCGAACTCGCCAAGTGCTGCTATTTCCATTCCTCTGTTGGGTGATCCGTATTAAACCTCTCTTTTGCTGTGCTCTCCACCTTCTCAGAGCGCACAATCATCTCACGCATGATTTCCGTCATCAGTGGCTGGGCCTTATTGGCTGCATTTTGCACTTCCTCATGGCTCACCTCCACAGGAACATCGAATCCACCAAGGTCAGTGATGACAGAGACACCGAAGACGCGTATGCCACAGTGACGGGCCACAATAACTTCTGGCACGGTAGACATACCCACAGCATCGCCGCCTAATATGCGATACATCTTATATTCAGCAGGTGTCTCGAAAGTCGGACCTTGCACACCTACATAGACACCGTATCTGACGCGTATCTTTTTCTCGTTGGCTATCGTCGTGGCAAGTTTGATAAGTTGCTGGTCGTACGACTCATGCATATCTGGGAAACGGGGTCCGGTGGGAAGGTTCTTGCCTCGTAGCGGATGCTCGGGGAAGAAATTGATGTGGTCGGTGATGATCATCAGGTCGCCTACATGGAAATGTTCGTTCATGCCGCCAGAGGCATTGGATACGAAGAGGGTTTTGATACCCAGTTCGTACATCACACGTACGGGGAAGGTCACATCCTTCATTGCGTAACCTTCATAGAAGTGGAAACGGCCCTGCATAGCGAGGATATCAACACCGCCGAGTTTTCCGAAAATCAGTTTGCCACTATGACCTTCCACTGTGGATACAGGGAAGTTTGGAATCTCAGAATAGGGAATCTCTTTCTTGTCAGTTATTTCTGATGCTAATTGTCCGAGGCCGGTTCCCAGTATGATGGCCGTCTTGGGACTTGTGGTCATCCTTGCCTTTAGCCAGGATGCTGTTTCTTGAATTCTTTCGTACATAACCTATGATATTTTCGTTAAACGTTGCTTCTCCTTCAAGCATGAAACTGATTCTGACAGGCAGAACATACAGGTTGCTTCTGACCTCGTCACTCAATCCTTCTGTTGTCTCGAGTCTTACCATGTCTTTCTCTGTGGTGATGATAACCTTAGGCGATGGCATATTGGCAAAAGTCTCATTAATGTGGTGGATGTCCTTTTGTTTAAAGGCATGGTGATCACCGTATGCCAGTGATTTGACGCTTTTCGCATGCGGTTTGACATCGTAATAGATCTGCTTGGGCGATGCGATACCCGTTAGCAGCAGTACATGATAGTCCTTCAGTTCTTCGAGCGATAACGGTGAATCCTTTGCTGATGGGAAAACTTTTTTCATCCTGTCATATTCAAGCGTTGTGAAGAACAACTGCTGATAAGGATACAGATCCATCTGCTTGGTAAGCACACGGAAGTCCATGGGTTTCAGATCCTTGGGACATTTCGTTACGATGACAATGTCTGCACGGTCTTTGCCTTTGAGTGGCTCACGCAGGCGTCCCGCAGGCAAGAGTTTGTCATAGACGATGGGTCGGTGATAATCCACAAGCAGGATGTTTATACCTGGCTTGACATAGCGATGCTGGAAGGCATCATCGAGCACGATGACATCCGTCTCTTTCGTGCTGTCGTCATGAATTAGGTGATCAATGCCTCGTGTCCGCTTGGCATCTACTGCCACCGTCACCTTCGGGTATTTCTGCTTAATCTGATAAGGCTCGTCGCCAATCATCTGCATTGGTGTCTTAGTCGTAGCCAGCACATAGCCATTGCTCTTGCGTTTGTAGCCTCGGCTCAGCATGGCTACACTGAACTGGTCCTTCAGAAGTCGGATGAGATATTCTACATGCGGGGTCTTTCCTGTGCCACCAACGGTGATATTGCCCACGGAGACGACAGGTACGGCGTAAGACTTGCTCTTCAAGATATTCATCTCAAAGAGCATGTTCCTGAACTTCACGCCCAGGCCGTACAGCCAGCTCAGTGGCAACAGCTTCTTGTTAAGCTTAATGAAATCCCCCTCCACTCTTAATCTCTAAACTCTAAACTTTAAACTCTAAACTATTCACTTCACCCTGACATCATCAAGCATACGGGCCTGCACATGACTACCGTCCTTCACGGTCTGACGGATCTCCATTAGCGGCTCATATAGGTCGCCAAGTAGCGTCTTCAGCTCTTGCTGCAACTTGCTGTCGAGGTAAGTCCCCTTGTTCTCCTTTGGCAGGAACTGGTCCATCCAACTTTCCTGAGCAGGATAAGAATTGGTGTGATAGTCCTTGAGTTTTGCCAGTTCTGCAGCTTTTTTCACGGCATCGTCAAGGCTGCCGAGCTTGTCGACGAGCTTAATCTTCAGGGCATCAGTGGCGAGCCATACGCGCCCCTGACCGATAGAGTCCACCTGTTCAGGTTTCATCTTACGGCCTTCAGATACGATATTGAGGAACGACTGATAGCCGCGATTCACATGCGTCTGCATAAATTTCATCGCTTCATCGGTATCCTTGCCTAATACCAGATCGACTTCATAGTCGGTATATTTGTTGGTAGTCACACCGTCGAAGGTGACACCCAGCTTGTCGGTCACCAGACCGCTGAGATTCGGAATCAGTCCGAAGATACCGATACTACCAGTGATAGTTGTCGGCTCTGCGAAGATATAGTTGGCGGGCGAACTGATCCAGTAGCCACCGGAAGCAGCCACACCGCCCATCGATACCACCACGGGCTTCTTTGCCTTTACTAATTTGAGAGCATGGCGTATCTGTTCAGAGGCAACAGCACTGCCGCCACCTGAGTTCACGCGGAACACCACAGCCTTCACGTCGTCATCATCAGCCAATTTGCGCAGGTCCTCGGCTGTGGTCTTGCCAACAATCTTATGGCCAGAACCCGATAACAGATCAAGGGCGTTATTATCTACGATATTACCGTAGGCATAGTATACGGCAATCTGCTCACCATCACTTTTGTCCTTTGACTTCACGTTAAGCATGTCGCCGAGGGTCAGTTGGTTAATATCGTCGTCCTTATCCAGTTTGAGGCGCTTTTTAATCTCAGCTTTGATCTCTTCCGGGAATATCACCTTGTCGATGAGTTTGGCCTGTACATAGTCTTTCGCGTCGGCAAGTGCTATGATGCTATCGTTGGCCAACTGATCTAATTGCTCCGGCTTTACCTTGCGACCCTCTGCTATCTCATGCAGCCAATACTGCCAGATGCCCTGCAGATAGGCAATGCGCTGCTCACGATCGTACTCGCTCATGCTTGTCTGGGTGTTGCTCTCCACATAACTCTTATATTTACCGACCTTGGCCACCAGATACTTAATACCGAGTTTGTCGTAGAGCCCTTTCATATATTCACCTTTGCCACCGAGACCTTTAAAGTCGATCATACCCTCTGCGTTCAGATAGATATTATCTGCAACCGAGGCTACATAGTAACTGGCCTGCATATACTGGTCGGCATAGGCCACAATCCACTTACCGCTCTTTTTAAAGTCTTTCAGGGCATCGCGCAGTTGCTGGGCGGTTGCGGGCGCATCAAATTCTACCACGCCACCTTCCAGGTAGATACCCTTGATGTTGTCATTATCCTTGGCCTTGCGGATGCTGGCAATCAGGTTGTCCAATCCCATGGCGCTCATGTCGTTCATGCCCAGCAGGGCGTTGAAGGGAGAGTCGGCCTCAGCCCGTTCACTAATGGTTCCGTCGAGTTTGATGACGAAGACTGAATTGTCTTTGACTTTCGTAGAAGCCGTATCGCTGGCAATCATACCAACAAGTGAGATGACGAAGAACAATCCTGTCACAACTAAGAAAATTGCAATACCACAAATAGTGGCAAGGGTCATTTTAAAGAATTCTTTCATATCGTTTGGTTGTAATTAATCGTTTCAGATGGCAAAGATATGAATTTTTTTCGAATTATATCAGTTTTCTTGCATATTTCTTCGTCTTTTTGCGAAAAATAGCTATCTTTGCGGTGTGAAGACGCTGATTAGATTACTTCTGCTGCCTTGGTTGCTTGTTAGCTGTGTGACTGATGAGCATCATGACGAGGTTGATCCCGATGCTTCGAGCATCGTCAGGGTGGGGGATCGGCTGCCTGATTTCTCCGTAGAAGTAATCGATGGGAACTCGCGTACATTATTTAATAATAAAAACCTGGAGGGGACGACGGTCATCGTGTTTTTCCAGACTGGTTGTACAGATTGTCAGCGTGAATTGCCGGAACTCAACGACTACTATCTTCGCCATCGTCAGGAGCCTGGTTTTCAGATGGTGGCTATTGCCCGTGAGGAGTCTGAGGAAAGCATTGCTACCTATTGGCAGCAGCACAACTTATCGATACCATATTCTCCCCAAATCGATCGTCAGATTTTCAATCTTTTTGCCACACAGTTTATTCCAAGAGTATATATTTGTTCTGCTCAGGGCATCGTTCTTTGGATGGGTATAGAAAATTTTGATTTACCCGACTAAAAAGGTGTCATGAAACAAATAATAAAAGAAATGAAACGTGAAATATTAAATAAAGTTAAATATCCAAATTATTAAGTCAATTGTAGATTGATATTTACTTTAATTATGCTAATTTTGCCGAACTAACTCGTGAAATAGTTAAATTATTCTTATATTAATAAGGTGAAGAAGTATTACCTAATAGCTATTATTGCTATTCTTTTGATCGCCGGATTTAATAACGCTCATGCGCAGCAAGTTGCATTGAAGACCAACCTGCTTTACGATGCAGCGACGACACCTAACATAGGTTTGGAGGTGGGTACCGGCAAAAAACATTCATTCCAGGTTTTCTATGGTCTGAATCCATGGAAGTTTGGTAGTGGCGAAGACCGCAAGTACCTCAAGCACTGGGTGGTCAATCCCGAATACCGCTACTGGTTCTGCCACCGTTTTAATGGTTCCTTCGTGGGCATCCATGCCTTTGGAGGTGAGTTTGATGCCACCAACATCAAAGTACCCTTCGGCTGGTGGGATGAATTGCAAGACCATCGCTACGAAGGATGGTATGTCGGCGGCGGCGTCAGTTATGGTTATCAGTGGGTGCTTTCCCGCCATTGGAACTTTGAGGCTGCCATCGGTGTGGGCGCTGCCTACATCAAGTACGATGAGTTTGACTGTGGCGTCTGCGGCAAGCCCACGGGCGATGGTAACAAGTGGTATGTAGGCCCTACCAAGCTGGCCCTTTCCTTAATGTATATGTTCTAACCCTTCGACAGTCATGAAAAGAATCCTATTTCCTATCATAGCCCTTCTGGCCACACTTTCTGTGACAGCTCAGACCACCATCGTATTGACTGGTGACAAGAAGGGTGACACCCGTGTCATGGTTTCTAATGTTCAGGTGGCATTTGCTGAAAATCGTACCATGCTCTCGCTCGACTTCATCCTTGACTCACTGCAGGTGTCGTCTAACCGCTACCGTGCTTTTACGCCGGTCATCGTTAGTAAGAACGATTCTACGCAGCGTCAGCGCATGAAGACGCTCATCGTGTCAGGGCGTACGCAGGATATTGTGTTCGAACGTGATGGCATCGATCCTTTCTATGCAGATAACTGTGTGAAGGTGCGCCGTTATAACGACACCCCGCAGACTTACAGCTATACCGATGGTGTAGACCGTCAGCCCTGGCATCGCAATGCCGATATCTATTTGGAATGCGACTTCTGTGGCTGCTGTGACCAGAAGAATCTTGAGTTGGCTCACCTCTATACTATCAAGGATCTTGATCCTTACGACCTCATTGCTCTCGCCGATGTGGTGCCGGCTCCTGCCAAGAAAGACCGCAGTCTGCACGGCTCGGCCTATATCACCTTCGTAGTGGATAAGTGGGAGATGAAGCCCGATTATATGAACAACCGTGCCGAACTCCGTAAGATTACCGACACGCTCGATGTGATGGTGAAGGATCCGAATGTCTCCGTGCGTCAGGTGAAGATTCACGGATGGGCATCGCCGGAAAGTCCGTATGTGCACAACAAGATGCTGGCTGAAAACCGTGCCAAGTCGCTCACTGAGTATGTGAAGCGTCAGTACAACCTGCCCGCCGAGGTGTTCGCACCTGCTGAGGCGACGCCCGAGAACTGGATAGGCCTGCGTGCTGCCGTAGTCGACATGGATGAGGCCACACTGCCCCATAAGGAGCAGATTATGGACATCATCGACAAAGTGCTGGCTGATCTTGAGAATGATGTGACGAAGCAGGCCGACCGCGACGAGCTATCCATCCGTTCCAAGTATGCGGAGGAGTACCGCTACCTGCTGAAGAATGTCTATCCCGGCTTGCGCCGTTCAGACTACGAGATTTCGTTCAACTTCAGCGACTTCACCCTCGAGCAGGCCAAGCAGATTTATAAGACTAAGCCTTATCAGCTCTCGCTACGTGAGATGTGGGATGTGGCCCAGACCATGCAGCCTTACAGCCCTGAATATAATAAGGTGATGCAGACCGCTGTCAATATCTATCCCGATGCGTCCGAGGCTCTTATCAACTTAGCTAATGTAGCTATTCGTCAGAAAGACCTTCTGAAGGCCGAGAGCCTGCTGGACCGTGCCGGTGACAGTGCCGAGGCCCAGAACGCCCGTGCTGTCATCGCCATCATCCAGAAGCGCTATGCCGATGCCGAGCGCCTGCTCAGCGATGCTGCTAAGAAGGGACTCGATGTCAGCAAGAACCGCGAAGCAATTCAATTATTAAAATAATCAATATAAAATCAATTTAATATTAACTCTTTAAAACAACAAGCTTATGAAAAAATTAAGTTTCTTAGCACTTGCAGTAGTAGGTTTACTGCTTGGTGCTTGCTCGTCCGACAAGGACGTGGCCGATGGCCCCAATGACTACAAGTTTGCAGAAGGGCAGTCTTCCTACATTTCAATTGGTATTTCAATGCCCGGTAATCCCGCCACCAGAGCAAATGATGATCTGAAAGATGGTGAAACTGCAGAATTTGCTGTCAAGGATGGACAGTTGGTTCTCTTTAAGTTAACATCTGATAATATTGCCTCTCTTATAAAAGCTTTTGTAATTTCTTTTGAAATAAAAACGAGTGCAGACTGGAATACTGAATCGACTGACCAAAAGCCTAAGGTAAGTTCCGATGGTGAGATTACCACAACCAGCAAGCGCATTGTAAAAGCTATTGACAACCCAAGTCTGGGTACTGGACAAAAACTGTATGCATACGTCATTCTGAATAATGCAACAAACTCACTCTCACTTAACAACACTCCCGGTCAAACTTTCACAAGTTTCAGCCGTCAGATACTTGACGATATTGGTAATTTGACAAATGGTCTCATCATGACTAGCGTTCCCCTCAGTGATGGCACACGGGGTGGTTATGTTGATCCTACGGGTGCAAACCAGACAACTTTGTCAGAAATTCCTTCCGATTGTATTTTTGATACTGAAGCTAAAGCTACTGCTACTGGTGCTAAAACGGCCTGCATTTATGTGGAGCGTGCTGCCGTAAAGGTGGAGGTCAAACTGGGTTCAAGCGTTAAGGATCCTACCACTGGTAGTGCTTTGGCAGCAAGTGCATTCTCATGGGGATTGGGCAATACCAATAGCACGTACTTTAACACTCGTCAGGTGAGTGCGGATTGGCTGGGCTTTTTTAACACACAAGTGGCTACCGCTGACCTTAATATGAAATATCGTTTTGTGGGTAATACAGCATTCTTTGCTGATGGCTCTGGCCACAAGCCCAATGCTGCCTATCGTACTTACTGGGGTGAGGACGTGAACTATAACAGAGACGTCACTACTGGTGAATTGGGGAATGCACAGGTTACGACCTATGGTAACGCCATAGACGCTGTAGTTTATACTTACGAGAACACATTCGATCAAGACCACCAGACATGGATGAACACCACATATGTTGGTGTGAAGGTTCAGCTGAATGGTGGTACTGCCTTCTGGACAGTGAGTAGCGATGCTAACACGAAGCTGGCTGCCAAGACTGATGCTGCCAACAAGATTCAGCAGGACATTGATGTTGCTATCAATGGTAGCGTAATCACTACATGGAAATCAAATATTGATGCAGCGATTACTACTCAGCTGGGCGATCCTACAAGTGCCCTTCGTATTGCAGGTGCTGCCCCAACAGACAAGTTTGAATACACACTTAGCCACAATGTTGTGATAAGTGATACACGTAATACTACCGATGGTTCTCATGCTTGGACGGATAAATTAGTAATCACTGAAATTAAGCAGAATGGTACTGCTATTACTTCTGGTGGCGTTTATGACGCGATTGTAGCTATTATTGGAGCTTCTGGTGCAACCACGACAGAACTCTCTACGCAGGCAGATGTTGCCGCACTGAAGCTGAAAGCTTATTCTTACACCAGTGGCTACGCATACTATACAATGCGTATCTCTCACTTCGGTGACACCGAAACACCATGGGACGCTGATCCTACGGACGCTAACGATTACGACAAGATTTATCCTGCAAATGGTACAAATCCCTTGCTTAATAGTGGGGCAGGTCTGAACTTTGGTGCAAGCCGTGCAGCTGCATGGCTTGGCCGTTGGGGTATCGTTCGTAATAACTGGTATCAACTGACTATCGATGAGGTTGGCGGTATTGGTTCAGCAGAGCCTGTAGACTACTTCGGCGATGCTGAACTTAAGGATACTCCAGATGACAATCCTACGCCTAAGTACTACATAGCAGCTCATATTCACATCCTGCCTTGGGTACTCCGTACTCAGACTGTAAAATTCTAATTTGAATTATCCAATAATAAATATTTTTCGACAATGAACGTTCGACTCATCATACAGAAGGGCTTTGTGGCCTTGTTAGCTGCATTGACATTGAGTAGTTGCGACATGATGACTGAAGACCTGAGCGAATGTCCGACAGGCCTCTATGTCAACTTCGTCTACGACTATAACATTCAGCGGGCAGACATGTTCAAGGACCATGTCGGCGGCCTCACGCTCTATGTGTATGACGAGTCGGACCGACTTGTCGCCTCTAAGACTATGGGCGAGGGTCAGCTCTCCAAATACGGAAGTTATCTTCACTTCTCCGAAGACGAGCTGGCCCCTGGTCATAGCTACCGTCTTATGGCCGTGGCTTTCCAGCATGAGGCACTGTCAAACATCGGTGCCAAGTACCGCTTGACGGGCAACAACACCGGCGACCAGTGGCAACAGTTCTTCATCGACCTCGACCATACAAAGACAAGGGCGCTTGCCGACTATAGCTATGTAAGCAATGCCGCCCCGCTTGACACCCTCTGGCATACGCTCACCACGATGACAACCCCTGCTGACTCCATGACGCAGATGCTCTATCCTGCTTCGCTTACGCCCGCCAAGACGGTGTACACCTGGCAGCGCGACGGCTCTATCAAGACCAACGGCCAGGAAAGGGTTAGCATCGTCAGAGGTGAACCTACTTATGCTACCGTCAGCCTGATCCGCGACACGAAACACCTGAACATTACCCTGCGAGCCGTCAACGACAACCCTGCAGACAACCAGGTGGTGGACAAGGATTACACAGTGGATATCTTTGACAACAGCTCACAGCTGGACTGCCAGAACAACCTCACCAACCCCGCAGACACCCTCATTTACACGCCCTACCGCCAGTGGACTACCACGTTCGTGGGCAACGGCCAGGTGGTCAGCGAAAGTTCTGCTCACTATGACCTCATGTTTAACCGTCTGCTCTATAAGAATGCCTCTGTGGAGAATGACCAGTACGCCATTCTCAATGTAGAGGACATTGCCAAGGCACGCAATGCCGTGCTGCTCATCCGCAAGAAAGACACGGGTGAAATCATCTTCGGTATCAATCTGCCATACATCCTTAGCAGTGGCCGCACCTATCAGGAGCGCTACTACCATTACCAGGAATACCTGGATCGTGAATACGACTACCGTCTGCAGTTCATCATCAGGGGTGGACGTGTGGACGAACTCCAGTTCTTCATTGGCACACATGTCCACATCATCCCGTGGGCCATGCGCCAACAGCATGAGCAACTGAAATAGAATATCCAATAAAATATCACATAAAAAAGATGTCACTGCTCTTAAAGTCGATAAAGCTTCTCCGCACCGCCGCATCTTTTATGCTGCTGCCCCTGCTGGCATGGTCATGCCAGCTGGTTGTGGAGGACTATGATTACGACTGCGAGAAAGACAATGACATGGGAAACCTTTACATCAATGTAACAATTTCGGTGAGCGCCAGCCCTATTACGCGTGCTAATCCTACTGGTGGTGAATATGGCGACGACGTAGAGAAAGGTGTAGAAGACCGCGAGACCAAAGTAAACAACATCACACTCATATTTTATCAGGATGCCAATGGCATCAATACCACGTCGGATGATGCAAAGGTGCTTTGCGTTAAATACTACGACGTGCATCCTTTCATTGAGGGCACTGACAAGCCCAGCAGCCATACGCACAAGACGGGCGAGACGGACGATGTGAAAAGCAACGAAATACTCTACACTACTGGTGACCAGAAACTGGACGAGGCTCTTTTAGAGAAAGGGCAGGCTTATAAGGTGCTTGTAGTGGCTAATGGCACCGTGCCTGTAATGGTTGGCGACAAGATAAAGGAAGTGCGTGAGAAGGTACTCAGCACTGTCTACACGGGCACGGGTATAAGTATAAATGCAGCCGACTTCGTGATGGTTTCGGAGAGCGATGCCACTGTCCACCTGAACACCCCCGTACCGTCGTCTACTGACGAGAACGGCTTCGTCTATTATTTCGAGTGTATACATATAGAGCGTTTGGCCGCTCGTATTGACTTTTGGACCGACAAGAGCAATGGCTACAAAACAAGTACGGACAATGCCTCCTACACCACACCAGGCTATGAGTACATTGTGAAGAAGTCTGACGACACAGACTCTAATGACCGCTTTGTACTGACCAGCATCACACCGTTCAATCTGAACAATGGCAACGAGTTCGTATTCAAACGTACCAACGGCAGCTCGAATCCCTATTTGGCCAATGAGACGCTTACGAACTGGGTGGTGGATCCCTATACATTGACCAAGAACGGAACAGCGCATCCGTCCTATCAGGTTAGCACGCTTGACGACGTGAAGGCGACGTTCGACAACGCATTCAATGTCACCATGCAGGAACAGCAGACAAATAAACTGACAATTGGTACGAAGGACGACATCATTGTGGGCTATACTAAGGAGAATACGCTCAGCCCAGGTGTCTCACCACTCTACTATTATGCTACCGGATTAGCTTTTGAGGGCTATTATTATAAGAATGGGACGGGTACGGGCGAGCACTGTGTGTATTATTACTTTATCCGTCATCAGGGTGAGAAGGACACCGCCCATGATGCCTATACTGCCGACAATATCAATGACGCTAAAACTGAGCTATGCCCTTCTACACCGGCAATGAACTTCGGCATTGTCCGCAATAATATCTACCGTATTTCTATTGACAAGGTGACGGAAAAGACCCCTGCAGAACCCAAGATCACAATCAAAATTGAAGAAGAGAAATGGCGGCATGTGGATAATCCTGCTGTATATATATAATGTGACTCATGATGATGAAGACAAAATACTATCATAGAATATTGGAATTGGTGTTAGGTGTTGGCTGTTGGGTGTTAGCGGCTGCCTGCTCCAGCGACACGGCTACTGATGAACCAGAGCCCCTGCCAGAGGGCATGGGCCGCATCCGTATCACCATCTGTACCCCGGAGGCCAATCCAGACCTGACCCGCGCCGTCAATACCGAGACAACATGGTTAGATCCTGACCACGATTGGGAGAAACTGCATTCTTTCCGTATATTGATATTTGATGATACATATAAGTTGGTGGACATCATCGATAGCACTGATCCGACGATGACCGCTTCGTCACCAGATCCTTCTTATCGACAGTCTGCCACTGTCACTTCAGACGCATTAACAGCAGGCAGCTATTATGTTTTTGCTACTGCTAATTATGCCGATGGCTTTGTCAAGGGAACTCAATATTCCGAATCTACTATTATTGATAAGACCGTGAAGTTCACCAATGGCTATAGTACAACGAATATCCCTATGACAGGCAGACTGTCCTCTGCGGTTATTGTCGTAGCTGGCAGTGATACAGATGCTGGTACCATCACCGTTTGGCGGGTGATAAGCAAATTGGATTTCAGGTTTATCAACGAAACGGCTGGAAAGATACAGATTAAGGGTATCGATGTGGAGCCTATAAATCTTGGCTCATCTTCCAGTACTGGAGATGGCATCTATCTCTTCAGTAAGGATGACTTGACATCCATAGACAATCTCGCAGCCGGAGGCATCCACCTTCCAACGGTCAAAACAGGCCCCGTAACGTACACTCCTGCAACAGCTTTGGAGCTTGAGGCCAAGAATACCGGCGATACTGACGAGGGTAATCTCTTTTTCTACGTCAACGAGACCGATGCCACCTTCACCACGACCCAGAACCAGTTCTCTGTGCGTTTTAAGATTGCAAGGCAGAATGGCTCTGTTTGGTACGACGACGAAATCCGTTATGGCCTAACTACTAACTATGCAGGCTCTTCCGGCGGTTTCAACGTTATCCGCCGAAATGACTGGATACACATACCTGTTTACTTGAGAGACTGGACGTTCCGTATGGAGTATGTCCCTTTGGTGCCCATTGCGGGCTATCCTGCCGTATTGTATGGGAGCGATGCTCTTTCGGCAACCTTCAGTACAGGAGGCTATATTTTCTTGAAACCCTATGCCCAGAAAAACAACGATGGTATTTGGCGCGACTTTTACGATTCAGAAGTAAACGTTGACGCTATTAAGGGTATTCATTGGACGAATGCTAACGGCACAGACGTGTCGGGTTCCGATAAAATCGTCAGGACAGCATTCGTATATGATGATCTCAGTAAAACTATCATGGGAGAATTGAATAATTCCTTAGGTTCGGGTACCTATATGACCACGCTCACTATCAATGTGAAGCTTGGTCCATCTGGTAGTGAGCAAGAATATAGCTTCACGTGCAATATCATATTACAGAAATAAAAGTTTTTTCAATATAAGCCAAATATGCGATGATAATGAAACAGCTTTTCATATATACTTCTTCCCTGCTCCGCGCAGCCCTCCTGTTCGGAGTCTTGGCTTTTGTAAACATATCGACACAGGCGCAGACGCCAACTGCTACGCAATGGGCAGAGATGCCCGATGCCTTCGAGACGATGAATCCTGCGTCCATCATCGGTGACGGCAACTATTACTATATTCAGTTCTATAACACTAATCATACGATATGTAGCTATATGACTGATTGTGGGGCGGAGAAAATTGCGAAATCAAAAGATTTTCTTCCATACGCGAATAATCGCTTATGGACACTTGAATCTGTCGGTGTTGAAAACCAGTTCAAATTGAGAAGTAAAACAGGACGTTATGTTGGCGTTAAGCGTTTTGAAAGTGCTAGTGGAGACAGATACGGATGTGTTGATGATCCAAATGAAGCAGAAGTCCTGACATTCAGACAGAATGGAGATGGCTATGAAATTTCTCAGGTAAACTATTCATCTCATGCAATGTATAGGGTGGGTGCTGGAGAGTGGGCAATCTTAGCTAATATTGAGAAAAATAATGAAAATAGTCGTCTACGCTTTGCCAAATTGAAAAGTACAGCAGCTTTCATCATTTATTATAGAGGAGAACATACTGATGGTAATGATAACAATACTGCTGGTGAAATTACCACGCGTCATTACCTCACTTATTCTGGAACGGGAAATGAATCGCCGACGCGTAATGAATACTATAGAGAGTCCGAAGTATCATCCAGACGATCGATTATACCCAGTGATAAGCCCCTCTGCACGTTGCCCACACTTGCTGCCTATCATCAAGATGGTCTTTGGACCTTAGAGGGAACAGGTGTTGATGGTCATTTTTATATTAAAAAGTATGGTTCAACTGATGAATATCTGAATCTTGTTCAATACGGAAGTGATGGATTTAGAACGGGTGTTTTAGGAGTCAAGGATAATTTGCATGGTAATTATACGCTTGTGGATCGTGATGCCAATAGATACACCCTCATTCAGAATGTAAAGTACAATGAAACATCATTGGCTGCAAATATGTTCTATAACTGGAACGGCTATGGGGCTGGGGCTGCTCACTCTTCGGAAACGCCAGTTACGATTGACTTTAAAGTAAATGAGGAACTGGGAAGTGCTGCTACAGTTGCAGGTCCGCTTTACGGAGCAGTTAACTACTTGGACTATGCTGACCTGACAAACTACTCGAAGATGGTTATCAGAGGTTCACAAAATATGCAGCTGCGATTATTGATGAACCGCCAAGAGAGTAATTCTGGGTACTATGTAGAAAGGGATGTCACTATTGGGAGTGACGGCACTGCTGTGGTTGACCTGACGGGTTGTACAGTTGGAAAGGGTACAGTCAAGATGACCTACACCAACGCAGATGACCCAGACGCATCGGCTGGAGAGGTTAATGAAGCAAAATGTGGATACAACAAAATTTCATCTAATGGCGATGTGAACCCTGCGATGACAAGCTATGGTAGGAATTTCTTGGCTTATCTGCAAGTGGATGTGTCTGGTATCAAAGGAATCATAAAAAAAGTCTCACTTACAGGCGACTTCCAGCAGATTACAGATCGTGGATTGGAATATGGCGTGGGCTATAGTAATATTGAATGGTCTTCAACGATGACTTGGAACACAGCCAGCCGCTCTATCACCCGTTTGGGTGGAACACAGACAGTGGGAACTAGTACAGAAGATAAAACACTTTCATTTGATATTACTGGTGCATTCACAGACAGCAAGGTAAAGACGATTCTGCTTTATTGCTTAAAATTTGGTGGTGGCTATATCAAGAATCCGAAGGTTTACGTGGAGTATGAACCTAATGACGCAAGTACAAGATACGTTCATCTGAATGCCATCAAGACTGGTTGGAGCAGCCCTACTGGCACCGTTACCAGCATTGGCCTAATGAGCGAGAATACGGGGGATACTCATTACCTGCACCATGCTAGGGGGGATGGATGGCAGCTTATGGAATGGACAGGTACCGATAATGACTATTTTAATGCAGGCTTCTATCCTGTGGAAGTGCCTGTGCCCAATAAGGACGATTTCTTTCAGGTTATACTGCAACTGAAAAGTAATACAGGGTTGATGGTGGATTACGATGGTGGGGCTACAGGATATTCTGAGGATCCTGCATATCGCAAATTATTTCAGTTAGAGCAAGTGGATAATTATCTGCAATTCCGATTGAAGACTCCTACAGGACAATATCTCAGACCTTATCCATCTCCTGGTGGTGTTACGGATCCTAATGACCCTACTGATGCGGATATTATTACGAATATTCAATTGGTGGTAGAAAAATTCAACATAAAATGGTTCTACGTTGATCCGTCGGCAGTACCAAAGGAGATTGTCGTGGAAAAAATGGTGACCCATAAGAAATCATATTTACAACAGTATGCCCAGGCTGGTCTGGACAAGCAAGGATTGGCTACGGATGCCGATGATGATTGGTGGAACTATGACAAAGGTATACAGAAGACTAACCACTTCGAGATTACCCACTATGTGAAGAGGGGAAATACGATAACGGTGGAGTTCCCGACGGTGCTGAACAAGAACAACGACCATATTTATTATCAGAGGTTCTACAACTACGACGAAGCTGACGAAAGTATGGATCTTGATAATCTAAAGGCACACGTCAGTTTGGATACCCGAGACGATGGTGACGTGCAGTACTTCCTCTACAAGAATGGTATGGTTACCGGTCAAAAGCTTAAATGGAAGTATAATGATGGTACGGATATTCCTGATGGTGGTTATGCACGAAATGTCCAGCGCAGGTTTAACTTCACGAACTCCGACGGTAATCCCTTTACGGTGGCTGCCGATGTGTCGCGTTATAGTGACATCAGGTATTGGAACACGACTGCACATTTAGATGGTGACTTAGAGGAACCGTCGCTTACCATGCGCTATCTCTACTATATGAAGGATGCCAAGGAAATGGCCACGTCTCTGAGTAGTTATTCAGAGATTTCAGGTGTGACGACTGATGCTACTACAACATGGAAGGAGATTTTTACTGGCGATGATGATGATTTTATTAATGATAACAACTGGTACGAGAAGAAGGAATTCCATTTCCCCGCTAAACCGGTAGCATACGAAAATGATAAGTGGGTAGGCTATCGGGGAGAGTTCATAGGTCTGCGCCATGTGTTCTCTGATTATTGGGTGTTTGATGGCGTTGGTACTGGCGATGACAATCTGGTATCTGCCGTCAACAACAATTCTGAAGGAAAAATAGAGGTCAGAATATATGATCCTCACGGAACGGGAATCAAGTTAGGCGGATGGAATCCTACTCTTGCGGCTGCACATGACGGAACTCTTAAGTTCGCCGATAATAATCTGTATGATGAAAATACGGAGAATGATTTCAGGGGCTACTATTTCTACGATAAGATGGCTCCCAGTATTAAGACATCGTATGGTGACAGCCGTTTTGTGGTGTTCAGATATCCTTCTAATAGCACTACTGGTGAAGTTGTTGGCGTCGCAGATGAAAAAACGGGCAAGGACAATAAAGCGTATATCCATGTGTATCTGAATAATAATGGTACCAGATACCAACTAGCACAATTTACGCTTATTTTCGACAAGGGGGCTGAGACCGTTCCGTACACTTCGGTCAATGGATCTCCTTATGTGAAGGCAGACGGTACAAACCACCAATACTCAGACCGTGACCCTGCCAAACTGAGGGAGAGTGCCGGAAAGCCTATTGCCAAAATCACTTTCGATTTCCCCCCAAGTAGTATCTATAAGACCCCGTCGCCTGGCAATACGAAGCATAATGGGGGTGAATGGGGTCCAAGAGTTGAAATTGGCAGTGAGGTCTTGAGCCATCCGGAATATAACACTTCTGAAAATTCCAGTCCTGTCCCTTTAATGTTTGACAATACAAACTATTCCTTCGACGTGGCTAATTGTAACTGGGGATCCTATGCACTGGTGTCGTCTATGTATACAATACATGGTAACGATATTTATGCCTTGCCTGCCAATGATGCTACATACGGCTATAACATAGGGCCAGATAAAGGATTAAACTCTGGTTTCCTCTATATCGATGCTTCAGAACAGCCGGGTGACATTTGCTCAGCAGACTTCCAAGGAGAATTTTGTGCTGGTGACAAACTGATGTGTACAGGCTGGATTTCCGGTTCCAATAAGGTAGGTGATTTCCGCTGTCCTGGAGGTATTACGCTGACGGTAAAGGGTGAGCGAATTGAAGATGGTCAGAAAGAAACCATCTATCGTTTCTGTCCGGGGCAGTGCTATGAACTTGGTAACGGTTCGGGTGTTGACGGCAGAACAAGTGCAACTCGGGTGGTTTGGCAGCAGTTTTACTTTGAATTTGGAACCACTAAGAAGTATAAGAGGTATTGGATGGAGGTAAACAACAACTGCGTTAGCTCTAATGGCGGTGACTTTATGCTTGATAATATTGAGGTGTTTGCCCTCGTGCCGGAAGTGATACCTGAGATGAACACACCTGTGTGTATCGACAAGGATGTCAGTGAGATGAAACTGCTGAAATTGAATATCGGTTTCGATAAGATTATTGCAGCTACCAATTCTACCGAAGTGACGGGTAGTGCTTCTGGTGTTGATAATCAAATCGCTTTTGTGTTTCTCGAGAAAAATAAGTTCCTTACACGTTTTTTGGAGGAACTTAATAAAACTCCTCTTAGTTTAGGCATAGCAGACATTGAAACATTGGAAGGAATCATCGAAAAAGGTGATTATGGAGATAAGATTACTCCTAGTGAAACCAATTATTTGGCAGCTTACAAGGCGGCATTTGATGCAGCAGTGTTAGGTGACCTTACCAAAGTATGGGATTCCAATCCCAGTAGCTCCAATAATTTAAATGTAACGGCAGCTGTGCTGAACTACCATTGGAGCACCAAATTCATTGAAATGGAAACCTATAGCTTTGCCAAAGCCGTGAACGGGCAGGGTTCTGTATTCCGTGAAACGGACACTGAATCGGGTGAACGCTTCATCGTAATAAACGGTAACTATCCCAACAAGTTGCCTTGGAAAACCGATACAGACTATTATGTTATTCCCTACAGTGCTGGCGTTGCAAGTATAACAGATGCGTTGTATGAGGACTTCAATATCTGTTCGGCCTGTTGTAAGAAAACGGAATTTCGGTTAGATCCGTCTATCCAGATCCTAAGTATGGAGGCAGCGGATGTGACAGAGGATCTGGTGGTATGCGAGGGAAAGATACCCACGTTGGTCACTAACCTGACGGGTTATAACATTAATGGTGAGATAAAGCCCATAAAGGGGCTGAACTTCGACTGGTGGTTAGGCAATGAGACTGATCTGGCTACGCTTGATAATTACCATAGTCAGACAAATGGCAGTGGTGTCCGTCTTGACGATGCCTTGTTCGTCTTGCGTCTCTACTATCCTGATGTGACATCTCTTGACGGTGTTGTTCCCCGTTCATCAACAAATACTAAGCAGACAACGCTGCATGCCAGTCATCCGGAACTTACTCGAGACATGATTAACTATCTGAAGTCACTGGTCAATGCAGGGCAACTGATACTACACCAGGGCTCTATCAGCATTCCAGCAGAGAAAGTGTCGGATGAGGATCCGTATTTCTACCTTGTGGCTTGTCCAATCCATGATGCGGCTTTCGATCAGGCACTAAATTATGAAAATAATAAATATGTGGCCTACTTCTGCGACGATCCGCAAGGTTTCCGCATCAAGGTGGGAGAGAAAGCACCTACTTTGAAGTGTGGATTTGTGCCGAATGAGAACGGATTCAGTAATTACGACTATTCTTCCGTCGATGATGCCGTGTTGAGTATCCGTTTGGCAAAGAAGGCTCAGTTTGAGGAAGTGCGGCATGGTACGACGGCCGATGTCGCAGTCAATGATCCTGCGACAGCTACTGAAAGTCACCATTTCCTGTGGATGCCTATCCGTGATGCTGAGGTACAGTCTACGGGCTCTACAAGGGTCATCCAGAAGTCTGATGACTATAACATCTATTTGGCTTCCACTGACGACCCGATATGGGATAAGGAGATATCCAAGATAATGAATCGAGACAAAAAGTTGCCAATATTTGGAAAGATTGTCAAACTGGAAGCCGTCAATAAGAGTGATGCCAGTACTGATCAGACCTCGAATCGTTTGTGCATTTACTTCATAGAATATGGGGATACTGATGCGGAAAAAGCAAAATTCAATGTGCGTGAGGGCTATAGTTATACGCTCAGCCTGCCCTTCAAGGAGAATGGAACGAATACTTGTGATGGTACGATATTGATTAATGTAAAGATTGTGCCTGACTACGAGGTGTGGACTGGCGGTGCCGGCAATCCCGACTGGAACAACGACCAGAACTGGCGACGTGCCGATGGTAACACTTCAATCTCGACTACGGAAAACCCAGACGGATCGAAACGGAATAACAATGAACTGTACGTCAGCAATAGTCTTCCTGAAAGTTCTGGACTTTATGAGTATACTACCAACTATACGAATTATCGTACTGCAAAGGACCGTATTCTGCGGAAGGGCTTTGCGCCGCTCTATTGCACTCATGTATTGATGAAGAGTAACGAATGGGGTGATGCTCCTGTGCTCTATGATGCTCTTGACGATGAGACAGCGACAAATAACCATAAGTTAACGGCATCACCATTCCCCAACTTGCGCGATACTTCCACGCCAATCCTGAAGTTCGACATGCAGGCTCGCCATTACGAGAAATGGAGTGAGGTATATGGCAGCAATCCTGACAAGGGACGAACAGGTGACTTGATTGCAGAGATGTATCAGATCAACAGCTGCGACGAGATAGCTTTCCAGCCGGGAGCAGAATTGAGGAATGCTCATCTGCTGAACTATAACAACGCATGGGTGGAGTATCAACTTGATATGAAACGCTGGTATCTGCTTGGTTCGACCTTGCAAGGCACTATAGCTGGTGAGTGGTATGCACCCACTGGAACTGCCCAGCAGAAGACGACCTATTATGAGAATGTGACGTTTGGCCCTGGCTATGACCGCTATAGCCCTGCCGTCTACCAGCGTAGTTGGGACAAGGCCAAGGCTGTACTCTATGAGGTGGGGGCTTCTTATAGTACCGGTGACAACCCAGATGACTTGGCTCTGACGCAAGGTCAGCTGCCTGGCTCTGTACAACAGGGAACATGGAGTGGAACAGACTGGAGCACTTCAGGTGCTGATAATTATCTTGACCGATTGGGCTACAAGCCTATGAGCGGCAAGAAGGCAAATGTGGCCATGAAGGGCATTTGGAGCAACACTTATAATGATGCGACAGTCGATTATACCAAGGGTGGTTTCTCGGTGATGGTAATGAATAACCTAAAAGGCGGTAGCAATGCCAATCCTGCCATCATCCGTCTACCGAAGGAGGATAAGGCGTATGACTACTACCAATTCTCACAGACTGGCGCTGATGATGGCGGAACGGATACTTATCTGAGTGACCCAGAAAATCAGGATAAAGATGATGTTCAGACTAATCTAAATCGTGCCAAGAACCGCGGACGTCTGAAGACTGACCTGCTATTGCCTGAGATTCAGAATAAGATACAGAGGACGGAAACTGCTGCCAGCAGATATGGCGATGCACGTACCTATACCCGTGTGCCGACCGTAACAACTAATGAAATTAATAATGGGAGTGTAGCAACACTTCCCATGACACTACGCCCGATCAGTGAAACTGTATCTGCTGGTATCTCCGATTTGGGCTACTATCTGGTGGAGAATCCATTCCCATGTGGACTGGACATGGATGCTTTCTTCGCAGGAAATACAGGGCTGGTGAAGCAATATTGGCTGCTGACAGAGACTGGTCAGCACTTGGTGAAGTATGCTGAAGAATATAACGAATGGATTCTTCCGTCAAGCAGCAATTTTACAACAGCCAATGCTGTGTTGGCTCCAGGACAGGGATTCTTCGTAGAGGCAACTACACCGGGAAATGCTACTACCATCACCTTCAACAAGGATATGCAGGCTCAGAGCCGCTATGGTGTGCCAGACGAAGGTGAAGATTTTGAGATTGTCGTAGGAACGAAGCAGGTGATGAAAACTGTGCCGGTCACTTATGACGATGATGATAACCCTGATACCCCTGAAGTTCCATTAATGGTTGATGATGAAAACAACCCCGGCAGTCTTGTCCAAGCCACAATGGAAGTGCCAGAGGTGGACAATCTTGGTAATTATGTGGTGGAAGATATTACAGAAGATGTAACGATTTACAGCTATGTGCAGACAACAGACGAGAATAAGAAGTATCCGCTGAAGGCGCGTACACGTGGTGATGAGGCTAACTTAGCGGGACTTGTCATTACGGCGGAGCGTGGCAACATGCAGAGTAGTGCTTTGGTGATTCAGCGTAGTGGGGCCAGCAACGACTTCCTGCCTGAGGAAGACACAGAGGTCTTTATCACCTCTGATTTGGAGCATGTGCCAACAGTTTACACGCTCTGCGGACGGCTGGCAACAACCATCAACTCAATCCATGATTTCAGCTTCCTGCCTGTGGGTATAGAATCCAACAGCGATGCTCTCTGCACGCTGACCTTCAAGGGCGTAGAGATGTTGGGCGACTCGATTGCTTTCTACGATGCTGTGGAGCGGAAACTGACCCCGTTGGAGTCGGGTATGTCATTTGAGGTCAGTGGTCAGACGCAGAACCGCTATTATCTCGTGCGCAGCCTGATACAAGAGGAAGCCGCCGCAGAGACGCATCTGCAAATCTTTACCGAGGGTCTGACGGCGAAGGTAATTGCCTCTACGGCAGAACCGATCACCAACGTACGCTGTTATGACACGGCAGGACGACTGATTCATTCTGCCTCTCCGCAGACACCGGCTTATAGTTTCAGCCTGCCCCGTGCTGGCATCTACATCATAGATGCTGAGACTGAAAACGACCACAAGACCAAGAAGGTGATGACGAAATAGTCATCACCTTTTTTCAAGCTACAAAATACCGTGAGTTAACTCAAATCATTCATCGAGTTAACTCAAATCATTCATCGAGTTAACTCAAACGATGAATCGAGTTAACTCACGGTTTTTTGTTCACTCGAGTCATTTCATCATTTGACTCGAGTCAATTCATGATTTGACTCGAGTGAAGGATTTTGGGGACTCGTTTCATAAATCCGCCACTTTTGTTTTGTTGTTTCGGAAAATTATCGTAATTTTGCCGACAAAAGGAAACTAATCGAAAAAAGTAACAATGAGAAAGACTTTGATGATTTGTCTCGTGATGCTGGTGGCATGTACGACGGCAATGGGTAAAAAGAAGGTGAAGGCTGTGGAGCTCTGGCCCGATGGCACGGAGATTCCAGCGTGGTTTAGTGATACGAGTCGTGTGGATGTCTCAGGACTGAAGCGTTATGTGGTGACCGACTATGGCGTGGACCGCTGGGCCGACGGCGTGCAGACAAAAGCGTTGCAGGCTGTGATCGACAAGTGTGCTGCCGAGGGTGGGGGCGTGGTGGTTATTCCGCGCGGCACCTTCCTGAGCGGTTCGCTGTTCTTCAAACCGAAGACGCACCTCCTGATAGAAGAGGGTGGTGAACTGAAAGGCTCTGACCGTATCCGCGACTTCCAGATTGTGAAGACGCGTATGGAGGGACAGACGTTGAACTACTTTGCGGCCCTGGTGAATGCCGACGGTGTGGACGGGTTTACAATTACCGGTCCTGGTATCATCAACGGCAACGGACAGAAATACTGGGAAGAATTCTGGATCCGTCGTAAGTATAATCCGCAATGCACCAATCTTGAGGCGATGCGTCCTCGCAATGTATACATTTCTAATAGTAAGAATGTGACGGTGCAGGATGTGAAAATCATCAACTCGCCCTTCTGGACCAACCATCTTTACCGCTGCGAGAACGTGCGCTACTTAGGCTGTTTTATCTATGCGCCAACGGAGAATGTGACACCCGTCGACCCCAAGCGTGGCGGGCCCAGTACGGATGCCATCGACCTCGACGTGTGTCAGAATGTGCTGATACATGGCTGTTATATGCATGTGAACGATGACGCCGTGGTGCTGAAGGGTGGTAAGGGCACATGGGCTGACCAGAATCCCGATAATGGTCCCAACAAGAACATCATCATCGAGGATTGTACGTATGGTAAAGTACATGGTTGCCTGACACTCGGTTCTGAGAGTCTGTTTGACCATAATGTAATTTTGCGTCGCATCGACGTGAAGGCGGCTACCCGTGTGCTCTGGCTCAAGATGCGTCCTGACACGCCGCAGCACTATGAGTATGTCAGTGTCGAGGATATCAAGGGCCAGTGTGGTTCCTTCCTCGTGGTGCGTCCGTGGACACAGTTCTTCAAGCCTGAAGACCGTGAGGACATGCCACTTTCACAGTGTAACAACATCTATATCAATAACATCGATATGAAGACGAATAACTTCTTTGATGTGGGAACCTCGGAAAAATACCGTTTGACCGACTTCTTCTTCGAGAATATCAACGTGACGGACGAAAAGGATGCCTTCGACAAGACGATGATAGAGCATGCAACGGTCAGGAATGTGGTGATTAATGGCACAAGTCGCTGACAAGTTGGCAGAGATTAGTTTACAGTTTACAGTTTACAGTTTACAGTTGATTACTTGGCACGATTTTGGCAGAAAGATTGGCGGGACGGTTTGACATCGTTCCGCTATTCTATAGTTTAGAGTTTATAGTTTAATTTAAATAAAAGAAAGTAGTATGAACATCAAACCATTAGCAGATCGCGTGCTGGTATTGCCAGCCCCTGCAGAAGAGAAGATTGGCGGTA
>Ga0310786_10002429_pt1 | contig 28492 bp, 30 predicted proteins | sample AusTroGonzalo_MG_FD_203881 | JGI IMG/M metagenome (GOLD analysis project Ga0310786, IMG submission 203881) | Bovine rumen microbial communities from tropical cattle in Woodstock, Queensland, Australia - Gonzalo_03 (v2) (version 2) | ecosystem: Host-associated > Mammals > Digestive system >...
GCAGAGAGCGTCGAATCCACCACATCCGAAAAATCACCGCCAAACAGCACGAAATCAGGATGGAGGCTGTCGCACACGTGCACGATACGTTCCATCTTTTCGCGGTTGAACAAGGGGTCAATATGGAGGTCGCTCAAGAACACAGCCGTGAACTCGCGTTCCGTCGGAAGAGCCACCTTGAATTCGCGAACCTTGAAGTTCTCGTTGTTACCCACACCAATCGCCAAGAACACAATCGTCATCACGACCGAAACAAAAAGCAAAAGTCTCGACACCGAAACGACAAGGCGACGGTCAATCGGTTTCTTCACCACGGCACGGCGAATACCGCGAGCAATCCACCAAAGAATATAAAGGAAAAGAGCTTCGCACAGCCAGACAGAAAAGAACGACATGCCAAGCGAGGCGATATAATTTGTTCGAAGTTTCAAACAGACCAGGAGAATCACGATCGAGATTCCAGCGATAATGCTTCCCTTGATTCCAGGCGATACATTCCTGACATTCACGAACAGGAACAGCACGCCGAAAATGAGTATAAGCAAAAAAATCATATCAGCCTTGCCTGTACAAGTGAAAGAACATCGCGCTGGACTTCTTCGGGCGTGCGAGCTGCATCAACGACAGTCACGACATCGCTGTAATCGCGGGCTGCAGCGAGGTAGCCTTCGCGGACGCGTTCAAAGAAATCCATCTTCTCGCTTTCAAGACGGTCGGGGGCGCCACCGCGATTTGCCATGCGCTGGCGGCTCGCTTCGACAGTCAAATCCAACACAATCGTGAGTTCCGGAAAACAACCGCCACATGTGAGTTCCGTGAGGCGTTGCACTTTGTCTGCACCGAGCCCACGAGCGTAGCCTTGGTAAGCAAACGTGCTCCACGCAAAACGGTCCGCGATGACGATGTTCCCTGCATCAAGCGCCGGCTGGATGATTTCGTGAATCACCTGCGCGCGGGCGGCATTGTACAACAAAAGTTCGGTATCGTCAGCCATGATGCCCTTGAACGCAGGGTCCAAAAGCAATTCGCGGATACGCTCGGAAATTTTCGCACCGCCGGGTTCACGCAGCCTTACGACCTTGTGGCCAGCGGCTTCAAGGGCAGACACCAGCAAGTCGATTTGCGTCGATTTGCCGGATCCATCAATGCCTTCGAGGCTGAAAAATTTCTTCGCTGTTTGCATGGCTTCGCAGTGGTTAGTGGTTGGTGGTTAGTGGCTAGGAGGTGTGAGGTCGCTCGCAAGCTCGCTTTGAGGTATGAGCTTTGAGTTTTTTAGTTTCGCGGCTCCGCCGCCTGATTTTTACTCAGAGTGCGAAGCACGACCTCATAGCTCAAAGCTCATCGCTAATCCACATCCTTTCCGTGGCATTTCTTGTACTTGAGGCCGGAACCGCACCAGCAGAGGTCATTGCGACCGAGCTTTGCACCAGCCTGCTTCTGTGCACGTTTCACAGCGGCAGCAAGTGCCGGATTCACGACGCGATTCGGACGAGTTCCCGGAAGAGAGCTCTGCGGCATCGGCTGGCCATCAGCCTGATCTTCGGAAATCGCATTCGTTTCGGAAGAAGCGGCCTGACCGGCAAGGCCTGCGGCCTTCGCGCCATCGGCACTCAACTGTTCTGCACCATCAGCCGGAGCTTCAGCAGCCTGTTCGTCTGCCGGAGCAGCACCGTTCTGAGCAGCTTCTTCAGCGGCCTTGCGTTCGGCGTCGATTTGTTCCTGGCTCTTGAGCTGGAGCTGGTCCGGAGAAACCGTCACGCCGTTCGGGAGCGTGATGCGGATGTTCAAAATGCGGAGAGCCGTGAGCGTTGCAATCTTTTCGAGGCAGCTTTCGAACATCTTGAAGCCGTCGTTCTTGTACACCATCAGCGGATCCTTCTGGGCGTACCCGTGGAAGCGGATAGCATCCTTCAGCTGGTCCATGGCATACAAGTGTTCCTTCCACACCTGGTCAATCGTCATGAGGAGGAAGCGGCGTTCGATATTGCGGAAGTCAGCATCCGGAATGATCTTCGTGAGCTTGTCGTAACGAGCCTTGCAGAGGCCGATGATTTCGTCAAGCACCTGTTCCGGAGTCTTCGTCACGGCATCTTCAAGCGTGAGGTTGTATTCCATGCCGAGCGTGCGCTGCAAGTCAGCATGCAAGTCTTCGAGCTTCCACTGTTCCGGATAGCTCTTTGCCGGAATGTAATTAGAAACCTTGATATCGCAAGCGTCTTCGATGCGGTTCATGATTTCATCACGAATGTCTTCGCCGTTCAAGATGCGGCGGCGAAGCCCGTAAATCACCTTGCGCTGTTCGTTCATCACGTTATCGTAGTCGAGCAAGTGCTTACGGATATCGAAGCTCTGGCTTTCGACGCGGCGCTGTGCACCACGGATAGAGCGGGACACGATCGGGTGCGTAATCACTTCGTCCTCACCCACGCCAAAACGGCTCATCAAATTCTTGACGCTGTCGCCACCGAAGATACGCATCAGGTTATCATCGAGCGAGAGGAAGTACTGGCTAGAACCCGGGTCGCCCTGACGGCCAGAACGACCGCGCAACTGGTTGTCGATACGGCGGGATTCATGACGTTCCGTGCCGAGCACATGCAAACCGCCGAGTTCAGTCACTCCCGGTCCAAGCGCAATGTCGGTACCACGACCAGCCATGTTCGTCGCAATCGTCACCTTGTCCTTGTAACCGGCGTACTGGATGATTTCAGCTTCGCGGCCATGGTTCTTTGCGTTCAAGACTTCGTGCGGGATGCCTTCCTTTTCGAGCATGCCGTGGAGAATTTCGGACTTTTCGATGGAAGCCGTACCCACGAGGAGCGGCTGGCCCTTGCCATGGCGTTCCTTGATTTCGGCGACAATAGCCTTCCACTTGGCGTCTTCGGACTTATAGACCAAGTCCTGCAAGTCCTTACGGATGCACGGCTTGTTCGTCGGAATGACCCACGTGTTCATGTTGTAAATCTTGATGAATTCCGTAGCTTCGGTTTCAGCCGTACCGGTCATACCGGAGAGCTTCTTGTACATACGGAAGTAGTTCTGGAACGTAATCGTCGCAAGCGTCTGGTTTTCGCGACGTATAGGCACGTTTTCCTTCGCTTCGATAGCCTGGTGGATACCGTTGGAATAGCGGCGGCCTTCCATCAAGCGGCCAGTGTTTTCGTCAACGATGATAATTTCGCCGTCACGGACGATGTAATCGACATCCTTTTCAAAGAGATACCAAGCGCGCAGAGCGTTGTCGAGGAAGTGAACCCAGTCGGCATGTTCGCCGTAGAGGTTCGTAATGTGCATCAAGTCCTGGATGTGGAGCACGCCCTTTTCGGTGAACTGGATGTTCTTGTCCTTCTCGTCAACGGAGAAGTCCTTGTTGCGGACGAGCTGCTTGGAAATTTCGTTTGCCTTGGCGTACTTTTCGGTAGCGTCTTCGGCAGGACCACTGATGATGAGCGGCGTACGGGCTTCGTCAATCAAGATGGAGTCCACTTCGTCAACGATACAGAAGTTGAGTTCGCGCTGCACCAGCTGGTTCGGTTCTACAGCCATGTTGTCGCGGAGGTAGTCGAAGCCGAATTCGTTGTTGGTACCGTAAGTCACGTCGGAGTTGTAGCTTTCGCGGCGCTGTTCAGCATCGAGACCGTTGATGATGAGACCGACTGTAAGGCCGAGGAACTTATAGACAAGGCCCATTTGCTTTGCATCACGGCCAGCGAGGTAATCGTTCACGGTCACCACATGCACGCCATGACCAGTAAGGCCATTCAAGTAAACCGGGAGAGCGGCAGCAAGCGTCTTACCTTCACCGGTAGCCATTTCGGCAATCGCACCTTCGTGGAGCACGAGGCCGCCAATCATCTGCACATCGAAAGGCAGCATGCGGAACGGCTTCACGGATTCCGGATAGAGTTCGCGAACCTTAGCGTAAAGGGCAGCCGGCAAATAAACTTCCCATTCGTTCTTGCCGCTTTCGAGTTCAGCCTTAGCCTTGTTGGCAACTTCTTCGAGTTCAGAACCCAAACGGCTGAAGTCAAAGCCGAATTCCGGCTTGAAGATATTGAAGATACCCAAACGGCGGTCGCAAGCTTCACGGCAGACGGCAAATGCTTCGACCTTGATATCTTCGAGCGTGGAACCGTTAGCCAGTTTTTCGCGGAATTCCGCACTCTTTGCAGCGAGAGCCGCATCGTCCAGCGTTTCAAGAGCCTTGCAGGCTTCGTGAATTTTAGCAATCACCGGGCGGAGTTGTTTCACCTTACGTTCATGTGGTGTACCAAAAATTTTATGGAGTACTGTATCTACAATGCTCATGTCTGTCCTTTATAATCGCTATGGGAGCGTCCACAGCTCAAGATTAAAATTAAACGTGGTAAAAGTTAGCAAAAGCCGTGCCAACTTTTTTTTGTTTCAACTTGAAATACGGGCTAATCGCCTAAAAAACATTTTTTTTATTGTTTGAACAAACATTTTCTTGATTTAGTTTACTTAAAGAGGAAAATCAATATATATATTAGTTACATGAAAAATTTGTATTTCGTAAAAGGCCTTTTTGTAATCGTTGCGGGATTTTTCCTTGCCTCCCCCATCAACGCACAGACAACCGACGAGGAATTAGCAAAACATCCCGAATTCACGTCGAGCAATTATCTCGTATATCCGGAACCTATAAATATTAAATACACTAAGGTTCCCGCAGGCTATAAGCCGTTCTATATCAGCCATTACGGGCGCCACGGAAGCCGTTACCACCACGATTCCGACGAATACAAGTATCTCTACAAGACGCTTTCCAAAGCCGATTCCGCAAGCAAGCTCACCGAGCTCGGAAAACAGGCCCTCGCCTACGCAAAAGTGCTCGCCACCGATGCCGCCCCGCGCAAAGGCGACTTGACACAGGTGGGCGTCCACCAGCACGAAAACATCGCCAAGCGCATGTACAAGAACTTCCCGGAAGTTTTCAAGGACGTAAACGTCGCCGGCAAAAAAGTCACGCCGCACGTCAAGGCTTACGCAAGTACAAGCGGACGCTGCATCGTGAGCATGGCCGCATTCATCGGGGAGCTCCGCGCACAGAATCCAAAGATCAGTCCCGAACTGATTTCCGGCAAGAGCTACATGAATTTCATCAGCGCCTTTGACTGGAGCAAGCTTGACTATTCAAAAGTCAAGACTTACACAGACGAAAGCGACAAGCTTTGGAAAAACGTGAACCCGCAGCCGTTCCTGAAAAAACTCTTCAATGACAGCAATTACGTTGTAAACAATTTCGAAGCGGACAAGTTCTACAACCGGTTCTTTGAAATCGCGACATCTATTCAGGGCATGGACAAGCCGCTGCTTGACGAAATCAACGAAAATGCCAAGGTCCCTGCCGATTCATTCGTGAACCTATTCACAACCGAAGAAAAGATTGCCCGCTGGAAAGCCCAGAACGCCTGGTGGTACAGCCTTGAAGGCACAAGCCCGCTCATCGCCAAACCCGACGGACTCAACTTTGCAAAGCCTACGCTGCAAAATATTCTTGATGAAGCAGATGAAGCAATCGCTATCGACACCGCTAAAGTTTCCGCTTCCGGCAAAAATGCAAATTCAGCTTCATCCGCAAAGCCTATTGCCGCGACGCTCCGCTTTGGACACGATGCCGCTCTACTCCCCCTTGCCGCCCTCATGCAACTGCCAGTCGCAAACGCAAAAGTCTCGGACCTCTCCAAATTGCATGAACAGTGGAACGACTTCAGAATCATCCCGATGGCCGCTAACCTCCAGATGATATTCTACAAGGCGACAGGCAAGCCCGTCCTCGTCAAAATCCTGTACAACGAAATCGAACAGACACTCCCCGTGCCGTGCTCTGAAAAATGCCCTGCGGCTCCGTACTACCGTTGGGATGACATCCGTACATTCTATAGCGACCTTCTCCAAAAGTAATTTATCATGAATAAAGTTGTCGCACTCATCATCAGCCTTGCCGCTTGCACCCCGCTTTTTGCCGCTCCCAGCGCCGTACTTAATGGAGCATCCAATAGTGCATCTAAAGGAGCGTCTAAGAACGCGACAACTAAAAATACAGCCGTGACAGAAATTGTCAACTCCTTAGTCAACGAGGGTGTCCAGTTTCACGAACAAGGTCAATACGACGAAGCCATCGCCAAGTACAAGCAAGCCGAAAAAAAGGCGCCCAAGAACGCACTCGTCAAATACGAAATGGCGTTTTCGTACCATGCGAAGCACGAAAACGATAAAGCACTCTCCTACGCCAAGGCGGCAGCAAAACTCGACACGAAAAACCTCAACGAAAACCTTTACAGCCTGATGGGCACTATCTACGACGAAAAAGGCATGCCCGATTCCGCCATCGCCGTCTATCGCAAAGGCTTTGAAAAAGAGCCGAACTCGTTCAACATTCCCTACAACGCGACCATCACCTACATGCGGCTCAATAATGCCGACAGTGCATACGCTTGGATCCGGCGTAGCATCAACAACTCCCGCATTCACGAGGGCAGCTATTACTATGCAGGTTTCATCGCAAGCCTAATGGGCAAATGGCCGCAGTTCTACGCCTATTCGATGTACTCGACGTTCATCACCAAAAAAGACGACATCATCCGCGACAACCTTTCGAGACTTTACGGCAAGACTAAATATCTTGTTCAAAAAGAAGGGGACGAACTCAAATTGAACTCCCCGAACGTCAAGCAGACTGGCAGCGACTCCACCGTAAATAAAGAATTTCTCCTTTCGCTCCAGACCATGTTTGCGACGGATTCCATCGGAACACGCAAGCTCTACGACAAGGATTCCACCTCGGCGCAGCAAACCGAATTTTTGATTTACATCCTGGAAAAGAGCATCAAGCTCATCGCCTTTACCGACGAAATTGACGACCCGATACAGAGATTTTATCAGGGACTGATCCGCAACAGGCTAGTGGATGCGTTCATCTACACCATCTGCGAACCGATTGACCGCCCGACATTCGCCCAGTGGCTCATCAAGAACCGCAGCGAACAGACTCGACTTTACCAATGGTTCAACAAAGAATGGCTGATGCTGTAATTTATTTATGATAATGAGTGCCGCAATATGCAATGTATATGGCACTTCCATCAGATTCTACTTTATAGACAATTCTATGAAAATCATCAATACGGCGACTCCAATATCCTGTCAAGTCGCCTTTTAAAGCTTCTGGTTTTCCAAGACCACTAAAAGGATTGCGTTCGATATCCTTAAGTAATTCATTGGTCTTTTTCAAAAGCTTCTTATCACTTTGCAAAGCTAAATAGTCATTCCATGCAGCATCCGACCAATTCTTTTGCATTAATCATCCTCAATCAAATCGTGAGCCTGATAGTGACCTGCTTCAATTTCAGCGACAGACTTTCTAAGATATGCAAGATTGGATTTGTTCCAATAAGGGTCAGAACTTCCCTTTATGTCAAAAGGAATTCGATTTTCACGCAGCGTCATCTTCGCAAACAGATTCACTGCCGCAGACGGAGTCAAGCCAACGGACTCGCAAAATGCATCAAACGCATTTTTCACTTCATCATCCATGCGAACACTAAGTGTAGCCATAAAACTCTCCTTTCATAACACAATATATATTTTTTATTACACATCGTCACACATTTTATAGACATTATCACATTTTTCATCTATTTCAATATCATTGATTCAAAATTCCATTATTTTCTCAGTAAAATTTTTATGTTTAATACATACTCAAGGAGCTTTTATGCGTTTTTACGTTCCCACAGACATTTACGTTGAAAAAAATTGCGTTAAAAACCACGCTCAAAATTTAATCGCCGTCGGAAAACGTGCACTAGTCATGACCGGCCACAGTTCCGCCGCCGCAAACGGTTCATTGATCGACGTGACCGAAGTCCTGAAAGCGGGGGAGGTTCCATTCCAAATTTTCAACGAAGTCGAAGAAAACCCGTCAACGGACACAGTGGGGAAGGCGCTGCAAATCGCCCGCAAATTTAACGCGGACTACGTCATCGGCATCGGGGGAGGTTCCGCTATCGATGCCGCGAAAGCCGTGGCTCTGCTCCTCCGCAATCCAGACCTACACGCGGACGAACTCCACAAAGTGCCTCAAAATCCGCTGGACCACGTGCCAGTCGTAGCCGTCCCGACCACTTGCGGCACAGGCTCCGAGGCAACTCCCGTCGCCATCATCACGAACCGCAAGGCAAATCTCAAAAAAAGCATCCCGCACGTCATTTTCCCGACACTCGCCCTCGTCGATGGAAAATATCTCGCCTCCGCCAAAAAGACGCTCATCGTGAACACCGCCGTCGATGCGCTCGCCCACATGGTCGAAAGCATACTCAACGTCAAATCGAACATGCTCAACCGCATGTGCCCGGAATACGGACTCAAGCTCTGGGGCGATTGCAAAGACGCACTCCTTTCCGATAGCGACATTGACGAAAGTTTATACGAAAAACTCATGGCCACGTCAACAATTGCAGGCATGTCCATCGCACAGACATCTACCGCTGTACCGCATGGCATGAGCTACGACCTCACGCTCCACGCAAGCGTACCGCACGGCCCCGCAGTCGGCTACTTCCTCGCCGCCTATACCGAAGTCTGCGCCAAGTTCGTTCCAAAAGACGTGGAAAAAATTCTCTCGCTTTTGGGATTGCAGTGCATCGGCGATTTTGCGGAAATGCTCCGCCACCTCATCGGCACATGCAACGTCACCCGCGAAATGCGCGACAAGTTCGCCGCCGCCATGAAAGTGAACCGCTCCAAGCTCGACCTCGTCCCCGGAAACATCTCCGCCGAAGACATCGACTACATTTATGAGAAATCTTTAGTCGTAGGATAAGAACGTAGATTGTAAACAGAACCGCGCGCAGTTTGCATTGTCACCCCGCACTTGTTGCGGGGACAACATTCCCAAACCGTCATCCTGAGCGAAGCCGAAGGATCCAATAACATTCACTATTACTTTGTCATCCCCGCATACTTTCTCGTCATCCCCATATTCTTTTATCGTCATCCCCGCGAAGGCGGGGATCTTCATACACATCGCAAAATTTATATATTGATACAGTAAAACCGGAGAACTTATGAAAAAAGTTTTAATCGCCGTTATTGTCGTTGTCGTCATCCTGCTAATCATCGTAGGGAAGGGCATCGGCACCTACAACAACATTATCGCCCTCGAAGAAGGCGTAAAGGCACAATGGGCACAAGTCGAAAACACCTACCAGCGCCGCTTTGACCTCATCCCGAATCTCGTGAGCACCGTCCAAGGCGAAGCCAACTTCGAAAAGAGCACCCTCACCGAAGTTATGGAAATGCGCAGCCGCATGGGCGGAACCGTCAAGCTCGACGAAAGCCTCATGAACGACGAAGCCGCCCTCAAGCGCTTCCAAGAAATGCAAGGCTCCCTCGGTGGCGCCCTCCAGCGCCTCATGGCTGTTTCCGAAAACTACCCGGACTTGAAGAGCAACAAGAGTTTCCAGGAACTCCGCGTACAACTCGAAGGCGCCGAAAACCGCATCGCCGTCGAACGCAAACGCTACAACGAAACCGTCAAGGAATACAACACCACCATTCGCCAATTCCCGACGAACCTCGTCGCCGGTTTCGCAGGCGCCTCCCCGAAAGCCCTCTTCTCCGCTGACGCCGGCGCAAGCCAAGCCCCGAAAGTACAGTTTGACATAAAGTAGGGATTAGGTATTAGGTTTCAGGTATCAGGGGTCAGGTTTTAGGGAAATAAGGTGTGAGCGATGAGGTCGCTCGCAAGCTCGCTTTGAGACATGAAAACGGTCATCGTTTAAAAAATGATGATCGTTTTTTTATTTTTCTAATTTAATTAACATATTTTATTTCCATGCTGTTCTTTATACAACCTACTTCAAAATTCTCAATAATCTTTATTTAAGCACAAAGAATAGTTCTACAGAAATTGACGTAGTTACGATCCATGAAACAGGAATCTACGTTTTTGAAAGCAAAAATGTTAGCGGTTGGATTTATGGCGGCTATAAACAAAAAGAATGGACTCAAAAATTAGAGCATTTTCAAAATCATTTCTACAATCCAATATGGCAAAACAAAGGGCATATTTCAGCTCTGAAAAAAATATTTCACTTAAGCAAGTGGATGAAATGTATATGAAACTACAAACTTATGCTAATGCAGAAAAATCAACATCTACATATAAAGATATTGATTCACCATTTTAACATTTTCACTAGATCCTTCAACTTCGAACCTACGGTTCTTCGCTCAGGATGACACTGCCAATGGCGATTCCCGCCTGCACGGGAATAACGAGCAAGCCCATTCTCGTCACAGTCTCCTTCTGCATCAAACAATTTTTTTACTACTTTTCCCATTATGATTAGAACGCAAGTTATCGTGCATCCTTACGACATGGCGCAGCCGGACTGGGTTCGCTGCATTTTGCCGTGTCTCCAGTTCATGGGCAAGAACGATTACCAGATCATCCCATCCATTACCGAAATCATCTGCACCAACAAAGACGCGCTCAAGCAGACGCGGGCGGTGATTTTGCAGAAGCCGACGGCACCGGGTCGTGCACAAATTGCGTTGTACTACTCGAAACTGAAAAAGGAATGCGGGTTCAAACTTGTCACCGACATGGATGACTTGCTGTGGGATCTTTCGCCGATTATCGCCTCGTACGCTAAGCATATCCCAAACCACGACCAAATGATGCTCACGAGTCTAAAGCAGGTGCTGCCAGTTTTTGACACGGTGGTCTGCTCCACGCGCTATCTCGCAAGTCGCGTCAAGTCCGACTTGGGCGTAAACGCAGTCGTGATGCCGAACGGAGTTTCCAAGTCGCTGTTCGGGATGACTCAAAGAACTTCGCCGTTCACCGGAAAGCCGAAAGTGATGTACGCCGGAAGTCGCGGCCACTTTGCTGAAGGTGTCGCGGGGGACCTCGACGGGGCATGGATTCCCTGGATACGCAAGCACGTCGCTGACGGGAGTATCGACTTCTACATTTTCGGCGAACCCGAATTTTTGAAGGATCTTGAAGGCAAGTACACGAAAATTCCTTATACGAACTTTTTGCCGTTCGCACAGACGGTCGCTGCCTGCAAGCCCGACTTTTTCTTGGCACCGCTTGCCGCCAACAATTTCAACAGGGCTAAGAGCGACTTGAAACTCAAGGAAGCCGCGGCCCTCGGAGCCGTCTTTATCGGAAGCGACTTCGCCAGCTGCCCGTACAGCTACGCTCCCAAGGAACAGCTCGTGAGCACAAATGCGACAGTCGATGATCTCGACGCGATTTTCAACAACCTCTGCGAGCCCGAAAAATTCATGCAGGCCATCAACTGGCAGTATCAGGCGATGGAAGAAAAACACTGGGCGCACGAAGATCCGGAATACCAGAAAAAATTCGTGGCAACTTATTTGTAGTGATTAGACGACAAATGCGTAAAGTGAGAATCGCAACCATGCTTGCATGGATATGACCGAGCCTAGCATTTGGGACTTGAGCGAAGCGAAAGTCCAAAGAACGCTCACAAAGCTCGTTATAGACGAAAGACGAAAGTGGTTCGGTAAGCTCACCAATCATCGCATAACTCCAGATAGTGCATTTCGTGGTCCTCGCGAGGCGAGGATATAGATTCTCGATCAGGTCGAGACTAAAAAAATCCGGGAATGACAAATCAAACTAGAGTCGTGGATGACGAAAAAAAACAAAGCAGAGTCCGGCATGACAAGATTTTCACCTTTGTTGTTCGGGTTCCGAGTCTTCAGCTTGAGCGACTTTTGGATTTTCACTTTCACGCAGCATATCGGCGGTACGTTTGATATTCCGTTCGCGAATAGCTTCATCAACAACACGCTTGAGATAAAGTTCCTCCGAATGAGCTCGGAAGAGTTCGCTTTCCTGCTTTGTGTAAGCTGAAAAACTCATGATGTACAAAATGGGAATGATGACAATCAGAGTCTTTTCCAAAAATTCAAAGGCATGTTGTCCGTCGACGTCAAACGTCGTAGATAGAACCGTCAAGAATCCAAGCTGGCTTGGGTCCACATAAACAATCACCATTAACAATAGTGACGCAATAAACCACGCATTCAACATTCTTTTCGGAAAACGTTCCTTAAGCATGCCATGCTGTTGCATGTAATTTTCTTGAACCCTGACCATGTCGCTAAAAATGAAATAATTCAGAAAATAGCCGAAAAACGGAATGCAGGTGAGGAGGACAGCTCCCATCGGTGAGAATTTCATCGTTGTTAGCAAACGCAAATTCGTAACCGCTCGATGAAGCCACGACAAGTAGCTTACGCAAAAGGCAAAAATCGAAAGAAAAATTATAGCACCGGAAATAAAGGAAAATACGATAGGCACAAGCACCATTCCCCCAATCAAGCCTAATAAATCCTCAGCCCCCAAAAACATGCCTAACATCACAAAAACAAATTGCAACAAAAAAACAGCGAAAAGAATGAAGATGACCTTTATCCAAAAAAGCACACGTTGGGCTCGTTTCGTATTGTCCTGCATAAAACCTCCATGCAAAATATAACATTTACAACTCGTTTCAATGAGCAATTAGCCATTTTTCCATAAAAATTTATAAATTATTTCTGTTGATATATTGTGAATACTAATTTTTGATCCGCCCAAGTTTTAAACAATTCTTTACATATTATCCACACCTATATTAAATGTTTCACGTGAAACAAAGCCAATGTGAATAGTTATGAACTATTTTTATCAACAAAATTCTTTGAAGTGAATAAAATGAGGATAAATATTTTCTAATTGTTGATAATTACAGTTAATTTTATCAACTATTCAATATATGTTATCTGTAAAAAAAATGTCCACGCACAACAGAGTGCGAGGTGACAAAAATAAAATTTAACCGGCTTTTTTAAGATTCTTAATCAGGATCAAGCATGACGAAAATCCTAAACAGCATTTAAAATTTCACTGTACGAGGGGGTTCTGTGAAACTATAGAACGTGGCAGTCGCATCCGTGAAATAGAGAACTTCGGTGTTCGGATCTTCAGCAGAATACATGCGCTTAAGTTCGGGATAATTTTCGAGCATGTGGGCCTTGGGTTCAATACGATTGTCAGCAACCAGCGTTCCGGCAACACGAAGCCATTTTCCAGCCTTGTTCATGGCACAAAGTTCCACTTTCGGATTTATATGAATCTGTTTAGAAACAGGTTTAAACGTCCCCGTCTGGATGTAGAGCTTGCCTTCGAAAATTTCGATGGTACCGAACGGACGCACATGCGGCTGGTCACCATCGACGGTCGCGAGGAAATACGCACCGCATTCCTTGATGAAATTCTTGACTTCTTCCATTATATTCTCCTTGTAGTTTTTTATGGAAATATATATAATTAGCAAAAATAATATAGACAGGTAAACAAAATGACCCCATTCAAATTCACCCTCATTATTTCTGCAATCGCCTTTTTATTCACCGCCTGCAGCGACAGCACCTCCGCCAGCAACGGACCGAAATACTTGCTCGACGAAGAACGCCAAGAATTCGGGATCATCTATGACCGCTGCTATGTCACCGAAAACAGCACCCGCTGGGAAGAATACGTCGATACCAGCTACTTCTATTACAAGTTCGTTGATGATTATTTAGTCATTTTTAAAGGACACAACACATCCGACAAAACTGATGGCGACTCCAAAAACAAAGACGAATTCGCCATAATGGAAGGCGGCAAAGCGGGGGAGATCTATGGAACTTGGAAAGAAACTGAAAAATTTTGCTCTTATAGTGACGGCTCTATCGACTGTGCAAGTAAAAAAGAAAAAGGAGAACGTACCGCATTACTCTACTTGAAAGTCACATCCAGTAGTCTCTCGTTCTCCGTAAAAATGGAAGGCAAGTACTGCATGGCCGAAAGATTCATCGATAATGAATTTATAGAAGGCCTCCTCGAAGACAATTTCGATATGGATACGAAGGATTTTTCAATTAGCAGATCCGACTGCAACACGGCGAAGTTTAAAATTGACGGTAAATCCGTCACAGCGACCGGCTCATCGGAAATTGGGAATGACAACGTCATCACGACCAAGATCACCTTCTCATCCGGCAACAAGACGTGTAGCTATACCGAAAAAAGAGTTATAGACGAAATTCAATACCCGGAATCGGTATGCAATGTCGATGACATGAGTAAATATACAACTAAGAAACCTAACAGATACGTTATCGAATACGACAATGATATCGACTTCAAAAAGAAGTTCTTGCCCTGCGTCGCAGAAATGCTTGACGTAGAATACTAGCCCATTACTCTTTTATATATTCTTTCCATCTCTGCATTGAAGCAACAGAAAATAACCTTCTTGACAATCTTCGCCGGGAATTCGCGAACCGTTTTCACGGCAATCTCGGTAGCGTCCTCCCAAGGGTAGCCATAAACTCCAGTGGAAATAGCGGGGAAGGCGACCGTCTCGCAACCGTTTTCTTCGGCAAGTACGAGACAGCTTTTATAGCACGATTCCAAAAGTTTGGGTTCTCCATGGAGGCCGTCATTATAGATTGGCCCCGGAGTGTGAATGACGAACTTTGCCGGTAGCCTAAATCCCGGAGTGATTTTTGCCTGGCCTGTTTTGCAACCGTTCAGCGGGATGCATGCACGCAAAAGTTCTGGACCCGCCGCCCGGTGAATCGCCCCATCGACACCGCCGCCACCCAAAAGCGAACAGTTCGCCGCATTCACAATGGCATCGACATTCAGCTTGGTGATGTCGCCCTGGATAACTTCGATATCAATCATAAAACCTCCATAATTTTCAACTACAATTAATATAACACATTCAAATACGTTTGGATAAAGCAAACCCATTTTTAGTATATTGTGTTTGACCTTTGACAAAGTCCTACACCCTGCGGTTTCCAAATAAAAATACGCAAGTGCATTTTTGCATGAAAACCTCGTTTATGTTTCACGTGAAACATGCGATAGCGAGTGTCGCGACAGGGAGCTTGCTCACTGGCATGACCGAGTATGAGCATGTAGGATACGAAGTAGCCAAACATTCACAAACCGAAGATGCGGCGAAAAATTTATTTTTCGACATATCTGAGGTGCAGCATGTTGGCTCCGAAGGTGCCAAACATGACTGAGCATGCACATGTAGGACTATAGCAACCATACCAAGCATTTTTTACGCACATCAACATCAAGGTTTTATGAAGATTGAACATGTAGCCATCTGGGTAAAGGACATCGACAACATTTGTGAGTTCTATCGAAAGTATTTCGGTGGGGTAGTCCAACCTCTCTACCATAATCCGGCTAAACAATTCACCAGCCGATTCATCACCTTCGACGATGGTGCCCGCCTAGAAATCATGCACCGCCCAGATATAAAATTGTTCCACGTGGAACAATTTCATCTCGCCTTTTCTGTTGGTTCAAAAGAAAAGGTGGACCGCCTGACCCAACAAATGTCCGATGATGGTATTACCATAGTGGGCCAACCACGAACCACCGGGGACGGGTATTACGAAAGTATTGTCCTTGATCCCGAAGGTAACCGGATAGAAATCACAGAATAATTCCGTTGACATTATAGTATCACTAGATTATATTTAAGTACAAGTTAATTATTTTAAGGGGACATTATGAAATTCAAATCCATCCTGTTAGCATCTGCATTATTAATCGCCTGTGGCGAAGATTCTTCAGGTATATCCGCCAATAACGAAACAGCCGCTTACAACTATACAAACTGCATTCAGACCGTTTTCGATTATGAAAAATCTCAAATTACCGCGTATGATGCAGACTTTGCCGGTCTCTTGATTGACAGCGCTTATGTGGACAAGGGCAATGAAAATACTAGAGGTAACCGCATCTACACTTGGAAAGGTTATTACAAGAATGGCGTTATTGACAGCGTTTATGAAGGCGATTACCGTGATGGGGAATGGGAATACCGCGGCACAAAAAACAAAGCAAATTACAATATCAAGCATGAAGGTAATATTTGGACGATAAGCGCTTCAGCAAACGATGCAGTAAATCCAACAATCATTTATTTTGACGGGGACTCCCTGGCCACCACTTCTACCGACGAAGGCAACACAGACACCATCATCTACGTTTTGAAAAACGACACACTTTATAGAGCTGACCAAAATCAAATTATCGTCATGGATGAACACGACAGCAATATTTGCTATGAAAAAGAAAATCGCGATGGTAAATGGTACACCTGGCATCGTTTTAATTCCGGGGTCAAGGATGACATGGTCATACTCACCAAGACATATATTGATTACGAAGATGGGCTAGACCATAAAGCCATGACCTACTTCATGTATTGGCGCAACGGCAAATAAAACAGCCCCATAATATTGGGACTATACAAGTATATTTTCGCTGCACTCACCTCGGTTGTGTTGGGACTATGTTGAAAACATAGTCCTACACCCATCGGTCAGCAAATGAAAAAATGCTAGCATTTTTTCGCTTCCTGACCTCGGTTGTGTTTCACGTGAAACATGCGATAGCGAGAGTCGCGACGGGGAGCTTGCTCACCGGCATGACCGAGCATGAGCATGTAGGACACGAAGTGTCCCAACATATGTAAACCGAGGATGCGGCAAAAAGGTTACACATTTTTATACAATACTCTTAAATTAGTTTATTTACTATATTATAATACATGAAGAAGATTATTCTTACGCTTTCCGCTTTAGTTTTATTCTCTTAAGTTTTCGCTAATTGCCTCCAAACAATTTTCGAATTCCAGCAATTAGACATCACGATGTACGACAAAAACCTCGACGGTCTCGTTCCTGATAGTGCATACTGGGACAAAGGCACCGCCGATAGTAGAGGCGAATCTATTTATATCTGGAAAGCCTATTGGAACGATGGCAGAGTCGACAGTCTTTATGAAGCTAATCTTCGTAACGGAGAATGGAAATATCAAACTACAGTAAATACTACTGATATCAAAGTTAACCACGAAGGAAACATTTGGATAATTGAAAGTAAAACAATGGATGGTAAAGTCGATAAGGAAACCATTTACTTTGACGGTGATTCCCTAGCTATTACCAACAACGATGGTACAAACATCTACGTCATGAAAAAAGATACCCTGTTCAGACCCAGACCCCGCGAAAACTTTATTATAACCATGGATGAAAAAGATACCAATACCTGTTATGAAAAAAGAAATTACGAAGGCACATGGATGACGTTGAATCGCTATGAAACCGCCTTCAAGAATGGACAGGTTTTACTGACCAAAACTATCATAGAAGACGGACTTGACTCCAAAACTGTTACCTTCTTTTTAAATCAACGAAAAAGCAGTACGACATCAATCCATCGTAATACCCGCCCGAAATTTCATTTACAAAACTGCAAACATTTCGACTTGCTCGGACGACCCGCCAAAGGAAAATACACTGTTAATTTTTTAAAGTGATCATCCACTAAAAAGTAAATTACCCTCGCTCAGAATGCGAGGGATTTTTTTTGCGACTCTCACTTTAACAGTTTTTGCGCAAGCGCGAAACTGGCAGCTCGGTCATGAAAAATATGCAAGCATATTTTTTGCGACTCTCGCTTTAACAGTTTTTGGACAAGTCCAACCTTCGGCAGTTTGAATATGTAGAACATGCAAGCATGTTCTCCGCATTCAAACCTTAACAGTTTCTCAACATTTATCAAAATGTTATCAACAAATATTTTATAAAAATTTAGATGTGGGGGAGTCTGTTGATTGTTTTCTAAAAAAGTTATGCTAAATTTCAATGCGGATGAAAATGTTGTAATGTTTGGACTATAATCTTGTTATAGTCCTACCTTAATCGCCTCGGTCATAAAATATACAAGTATATTTTGCGACTCTCGGCTCATAAGGTTTCACGTGGAACATTTTTTATTGTCTAAGACCTGTAACCTGAAACCTGTAACCTAATGAGTTATAGAGAAAACACTGAACAGAAGAATCTCTTGAACCAGTTCTTGGCAGAACATGGTGTGCAACTGTCCGAAGAAACTCTCGACAAGCTTTACCAATTTGCAGACTTGGTCGTTGATACCAAGGAATTCGGAAATTTGATTTCTGCAAAAGATGCAGGAAAGTTCTTGTCCAGACACATTGCAGATTCGCTCGTTCCATTTATAGCAATGAGCAGTGAGCAATCAGCATTGAGTAAAAACTCATTACTCAAAGCGACCGCAGGGAGCGACCACACACCTCACAACCTCAAATGGGCCGATATGGGTGCAGGGGCGGGGTGTCCTGTTTTCCCGCTTGCGATTGCAATGCCGAATGTACAGTTCTATGCGGTCGAACCACGCCACATGCGCGTAAAATTCATGCAGATGGTCAAGGAAAAACTGCACTTGGACAACTTGACTGTCGTCGGCAAACGTTTTGAAACTTCCGGTCTCGACAATCTTGACTTTATCAGCTGCCGCGCCCTTTCGACTTTCGAAAACGACTGGGAACGTGCCAAAGCAGGACTCAAGAAAGGTGGCACTTTCGTCACCCTCAAGAGCTACAATAACATAGTCCATTTAGAAAACGATCCAAAAGTTCATATCCAAAAGTATGAACTTCCAGAAGAAGAACAGGTGTACGCATTAGTCACCCGAGGTAATAATGAGTAAAATTATCGCCATTTGTAACCAAAAAGGTGGAGTCGGTAAAACTACTACGGCCGTGAACTTGGCCGCGAGTTTTGCAGCCCTCGAAAAAAAGACTCTTCTAATAGACATGGACCCGCAGGGTAATGCCTCGCAGGGTTTAGGTTTCTTAGAGTCGCAGGACATGGATATCCACGAAATTTTGGATATGGCCGGAAACCCGGACAACTTGACGCTCGAAAATATCAAGCCCGCCATCTTGGAAACGCCGCTTGACTTTTTGAAGATGATTACTTCTGGACCGGACCTCGCTGTCATGGAAATCGAACTGGTGAACGCCATGAGCCGCGAACGCAGACTCGAACGTGTGATGAACGTCCTCAAGCAGGAATTCGATTTCATCATCATCGACGCACCTCCGAGCTTGAACTTGCTCACCATCAATACGCTTACCGCAGCGACAAGCGTGCTCATTCCTGTGCAGTGCGAATATTACGCTTTGCAGGGTATGACCGAACTTTTCAAGACGATTCGCGAAGTCCAGAAGAACTTGAATGCGAACTTGAAAATCGAAGGCGCCCTCCTCACGATGTACGATTCCCGCTTGAGCCTCTCGAAGCAGGTGGCCGAAGAAGTTCGCGAAAACCTGAGCGACACCGTTTTCCAGACGATGATTCCGCGCAACGTCAAGTTGAGCGAAGCTCCGTCCCATGGCAAACCGGTCATCCTTTACGATGTCCAAAGCACAGGTTCGCAGTCGTACATGAAACTCGCCGAGGAGATTTTGAATAAGGAGAAGTAGAATCGAGCAATGAGCCTTGAGCTATGAGCAGTGAGTTTTTATTAGGCGGCAAAGCCGCGATTATAAAAGTCTCAAAGGGGCTAGCCCCGACCTCAATACTCATAGCAAAGCGGGCTCTTTGCCATTGCCTACTTCCTACTGCTTAATTTCTACTGTTTACTAACCACTAACCACCAACCACTAATTACTAATATGGGTAAACAAGCACTTGGTCGCGGTCTTTCAGCAATTTTTAAATCACACGATGTTCTCGGCAACTCCGTCGATAACGCTATCAACAATTCCGCTGCTCCCGAAAACACGACACCGGACAATCAGAAAATCGTCGAAATCAACATCGACTTGATTGACCCGAACCCGTTCCAGCCGCGTAAGTTCTTCGATGACGACGAGCTTGTGGAACTTGCGGAAACCATCGAAAAGCACGGACTTATCCAGCCGATTGCCGTCCGCAAGGTGGGTGACCGTTACCAGATTATCAGCGGTGAACGACGTACCCGTGCATCGAAGCTTGCCAACTGCCAAACCATCAAAGCCCAGATATACGAAAATCTCGACGACAAGACCATGAGCGAATGGGCGTTGATTGAAAATATTCAGCGCGTCGATTTGAATCCGATTGAAATCGCTCAATCTTATCAACAATTAATTGACAATCATAATTACACGCACGAAGACTTGGCAAAGACCGTCGGCAAGTCTCGTTCTGCCATCACGAACGCACTCCGCCTATTGAAGCTCCCGAATCAGGTCCAAGCATGGATTCAAGAAGGCAAGCTTACAGGTGGTGCGGCCCGCGCACTTTGCAGTGAAAAAATCGCAGACCCCGAAGCTCTCGCACAACGCATCATCGACGAAGGACTCAATGTCCGCCAAATCGAAGCTATCAGCCGTGGGGAAAACCCATTCGCTCAGACGAGAGACGAGAAAGTAGAGACGAAAGAGGGGGAAGCTACTGAAGTTGCAACTGAAGAGGAATTGCCGCCGGAGGTTCATGGTAGCGAACCGCCTGCACCAGCTCCTAAGCCGGAACTCAGCGCCGACATGAAGCAGTTTGAATCCCGCCTTGAAACGTTCTTCGGTACAAAAGTTGCACTCAACCCGAGCGCCAAGGACCAGTCCAAGGGTACTATCGTCATCAATTACTATTCCATGGACGACCTGACACGCATTCAGGAAATCATGGAAAACCGTTAACGGTAAAATCGTGAGTCGTAAGTATTACACAATCCAAATCATCCCGGAAAATACGGATGGTGTCAGGAAATACCGCATATCGAGCAAGCAATTTGTCTTGTTCCATATCGGGCTTGTCGCTGTTGCCATAATCCTAATTTTGTTCATTTTCCACATTGCAAAAATTAACGAGACGCTCGTGAATTACGAAAAAATGCGTGTTCACAACGCGCAACTCGTCAAGCAGAACGCGAACTACGAAGAACTCTTTTCGAGACTTGATTCGCTGTGGATTATGGAAAACCGAATCCAGAATATTTTCGAGACGTTCCTTGAAAACGACTCCAACAAAATCAACAGCATCATCGAACGCAACCGCTTTGCGCACGTGCCTTCCAGCAAGAACGACATTGATTTCGAAGGAATCCACAACTGGCTCACGACGGACGAAAAAATCAGGATGGAGCGCATCCCGAACGTCATCCCGGCAGTCGGCATCATCAGTAAAAAATTCTCTTACGAAAACAAGCACTTGGGAATCGACATTTCGGCACGCCAAGGAAACCCGGTCTTTGCATCCGGCAGCGGAAAAGTTACTTTTGCAGGTAAAAGTGGCGATCTCGGAAACACAATTACAATCGACCATCAAAACGGATATAAATCGTCTTATTCACACCTCAAAAGCATTAGGACCAAAAAAGGTGCCAATGTTACAAAAGGCGATGTCATCGGTTACATAGGCGATACTGGAAATACGAGCGGTCCGCACTTGCATTATTCCATCACCAGGAACAATTTGCCGCAAGATCCTGAAACAATATTTACTTACTAGGGGAAAACATGGCTACTAAAAATGAACAGGAATTGACTCAAATCGGGAATGCCGTGCAAGTCAGTGGAGATATTATCGGAAAAACGGATGTAAGGATAGCCGGAAAAGTTCAAGGCAATGTTCTCGTCGATGGTGAACTGGTTCTTGAAAAATACGCAAGCATCGAAGGTGATGTCAAATGTAGCATGGCTTTGATTGCAGGGTCTATCAAGGGTAATGTGGAATGCAAGGGCAAACTTTTCCTTCAGGACAATGCTCAAATTATCGGGAATGTGAAAGCAGAACAGCTCGTCATAAACGAAGGTGCTATCTTTCAAGGCAACTGCGAAATGACGAACATCTCCAAAAAAGGGAAAGAGAAGTAATCAACCGACTATATTAAATAATATTAAGTATATTTATATATAGTAATTAATATTTAATGAAGTGAATAGTGGATAGAAATTTTAGAGTTAAAGTGTAAGTCGATGATATTCAACGAGATACAAGAATAATTGAAATGTGGATTAATGTTGAAAATTTAAAATCTATTCACATTTTTCAACGTTGATAGATGTTGAACCTTAGTTTTCAATGTTTATTCACGAAGTAGTCACGAAAGCATGTTGAAGATTGAGTTGGAAGGGGATTGGGACTGTGGATAAGTGTGAAATTAATCACACAAAACAAAAAACGTAAATAAATCAAACGTTTTTTATTCTCAATAACTATATTCTAGTATGCTACGTAGAAGTATATGGAAAAGAAAGTACTAAAGATAGGTCAGATATCTGATATTCATATAAGAGGAGATGTTAACCTAGTGCAGGGAATAGATGTTCGCGAGAACTTCTTTACTGCATATTGTTCTGAATCTATGAAAGATTTGGATCTTTTAGTGCTTTCTGGCGATTTGGCAGATGACGGCGCTTCAGGTGCATATTCGTTCTTTGTTGAGGCTTTGAAATATTGCAAAGTTCCTGTTTGTGTTATTCCGGGAAACCATGATGACACTTCCGTAATGGAAAAGTTTTTTGATTTAAAAGACAAAGTTCACAACGGCAAGTGCTATTATCGTTACGATATTGACGGGCGTTCGATTTTCTTTTTGGATAGCGCTGACGGAACGGTTTCGGCAGACCAGCTTTCTTGGTTCGAGGAAGAAGCTGCAAAGATTGATGACGAGGTGCTGCTATTCTTGCATCATCCGCCATGCCATTGCGACCACAAGTTTATGGACTTGAGATATTCCATGAAGAATATTGAAGAAGTCCAGGCGACGCTTTCGAAAGTGAAAAATCTCAAGCATATTTTTGCCGGGCATTATCATTTCGAGACGGTTGTCGAAATTGGAAGCCAAAAAGTGTATGTGACACCATCGACCCAGATGCAGATTGATCCGAGCAAGTCAGTTTTTTGCCTGAGTTCGGCTGCTCCTGGATGGCGTGTGATTGAATGGGGAGAAAATTTTTTAGAAACTAGTGTTTATTTTTCAAAAACCCCTTGAAATTTCTAGACGCTTTTGCTAAATTTGCAGTCGATGGCGGTTTAGCTCAGCGGTAGAGCACTGGAATCATAATCCATTGGTCCGGGGTTCAAATCCCTGAACCGCTATTAATTTTAAAAAGAAGAGGCGAGCATGTCAAAAAAAATTCTAGCAATTTCACTTTTGGCAGCCGCCTCTCTTTTTGTTTCTTGCGGTTCCAACGATTCCAATACACAAAGTTCGAACACGCAAGCTGTTGCGCCTAAGCCAAAGCCGATTCTTGACAAGGTTCCGTTTACGGCTCCTGCAAAATCTACGATTACTGTTGAAAAGGCTAATTTCTATGCAAAAGCAAGCAACGGTCTCGTTGAGCTTGCCGTGAAGTGGTCGGAACGTATCGACAAGGCGAAGGACGCTGAAAAGCTCCAGATTCTCAATGCGTACAATGTGGCACGTGACCAGCTTTGCATCCGTGCAGGGCTCAAGAGCGGTATTGATGAATATAACTGGATTACGAATGTCGCTTTGAAAAATCCGGAAAACAAGGCCGCCTTCGAAAAAGCCGGGTTCAAGGTGAAGTAGAAATTAGGTTTTAATAATCGCACCTTCGGTGCAATTTATTGTCACCCCGCACTCCGTTGCGGGGTCAGTTTTTTATAAACAACTGATGCAGGAACGATGCTTCAGGGTGACAGAATTAATAGTTACTCGCGACGATGCTCAAAGGCACGAAGTGCCGACCTCACACCTCAAAGCGGCAACGCCGCGCCCTCACACCCCCTAACCACTTCCCACTGTTTACTAACCACTGTTTTAGACGAAAGAACGCCCGCACAGCGGGCTATAGACGAAAGACGAGAGAAATAGGTTACAGGTTTTAGGTAACAGGTCTTAGGAATGAAATCCAATGACTACTGACTAAAAACAATAATGGATTCTATCGGGTTCTGTGACCCTCCAGGATGACATCTGTTTCTCATAGCTCAAAGCGTAAGTAGGCTTATCGCTCCCACTTCTTACTAACCACTTCCCACTATCCTATCGTCTTTCGTCTACCAGCGTAGCGGTCTATCGTCTAATCTCTAGCCGCAACCACTTTCTTATAAACTTCCACTTGGCGTTCGATGATTCCGTCCCAAGTAAAGCATTCGTCAATGCGTTTGCGGGCGCCGGCGAGAAGTTTTGTGATTAGTGACGGGTCATCGGCAAGGCATTTGAAAGCGTTTGCGAGAGCAATCGGGTCTTTTTCGGGAACGAGGATTCCTGATTCTCCGTCGATGACGACATCCGGGATTCCGCCGACGTTGCTTGCGACAATGGGGAGTCCAAGTTCCATGGCTTCGATGAGGACAACGCCGAGGCCTTCGGTGTCGCCTTTGCTATCGACGATGGCGGGGAGCACAAAGACGTTTGCTGTCTTGTATTCGTTCGCGAGATCTTCAGGAGAGAGCTTGCCTGTGAAGATGATGGAAGCGGGTTTGAGATTCTCGCCTTCGCTGAAATGGACTGGATCCTTCACTTTGTTCAGGATGAAAGATTGCTCATGCTGACCCCGGAACGAGTCCGGGGTGACATTCTGGAGTGGTGTTGCATTACTGCCTACTTCTAACTTCCTACTTCCGACTGCTTCAGCTTGTTTCTTGAGTTGTTCCGTAAGATCGCCGACGCCGACGATGCGGATTTCGAATTCGTCTTTGGGCAGGTATTTTGCGGCTTCGATGAGGTAGGTAATGCCTTTGCGTTCGATGTGACGCCCGACGAAGAGAATCTTGAACTTGCCATTTACTGCGTGAGGGGAAACTGTGACTGGATCATTCACTTCGTTCAGGGTGACGCTATTATTGCTCTCGTTTTTTTTCTCAAGAGTTGTTCCGTACGGGCTCCATTCGACGTTGACGTTGCGGATTGCCTTGATTTTAGAGGCAGTGAAGCTAGAGTTTGCGAAGATGGCTTGGGCTTGCCCGATGGCGAATTTCAAGAGCGGCTTGACCCACTTCTTTTTGCGGATGAGCAAGAGCTCTGCGCCGTGGAAGTTCAGCACGAGCGGAATCTTGAAAAGTTTTGCGGCTCCGAGTGCTATATAGGCGTGCGGGAACGGCCAATGGGCGTGGATAACGTCAGGTTTCCATTTGCGGCAAATGCGGAGGCACTGGATGAACCCGTTGATGATGTATGGAATCGCAAGCAGCTGTAGCCACGGCTTCGATGCCATCTTGCTTGGGGCGCCTTCTTCGTGTGTGAGGATTTCCCAGTTGGCGGGTGCGTAGCGGAAGCGGTTCACATGCGTTCCGTCGATGTCATGGTTTTTGAGACCTTTGTAGGCGGGGGCGAGCACCTGAATTTCGATGCCTGCTTTTTTCAAGTGGGCGATGGAGGTGCGTAGCCACGGGACTTCGGCGTCTTCTTGAAAACGCGGATAGACAGAGCCTATGACGAGAACTTTCATTGTATTGGCTGTCCGGCTTCTTGTGCCTTGTTAATATCTTGGATGCAGGCGGGATAGACGATAGGCTTAACATTGTTGTTGAGCACGAGGTCTATAATTTCGAAATTTTGACTGATTGCGGTCTGTTTGAAACGTCCGACGAGACGGGTCCAGCCTTCAAGTTTCGAATCTAGCAGCAAAAGTCCGATTCCGCTGTCGTGCTCTAAAAAGCCGAGAACGTCATCGCCGCGCTTGTTCTTGGAAACTGTTTCTATGAAAATGCTCCAAAACTGTTGCGAGTTGGTCTCGTTTCCCAATGTATTTTCGATGGTTTCAAAATCAAATTCGATATAGACGAAAGAGCTATTATCTTCGTCACTGCGGATAATTTCTTCTTGACAACGTCTCTCAAAAATATCTTCAGTATAGATGGAGATATTGTATTGATGTTTTTTTATCAAGTTGAAGAGGTAGTCCTTCATCATCGGGTCTAATTTAGTCTATTTTTTAACCATGCAGCGATTGTTAAAATTAAAAAAGGTGCTGAAGAGCAGTGTTTTAGCGACTTCGGTCGAAAATTTTAAAATTATTAAGTCTTTGACTAGCAAGTACCGTCCGATGACGGCTTTCGAAATTCAGGTTTTAGAGAAAAACGGGAACACCTGCGATGACTGGTCCAAGGTACTGGTCGAGCCGGATTTTGACCCGAATAGGATTTTCCGTTCGAGTTTCATGGGTGATGTGCGCCTCCCGAAGTTCTTCGGCACGCTCCTTTTGCCGGGCGATGTTTCGGTCGCGACGGGCATTTACGACTGCATGGTGCACAACTGCATTATCGAGAACGCATTGATTTACAAGGTCTCTACGCTTAGCAACGTGCTTGTGCGCAGCAGTGCGGTCGTGCAGAATGTCGGGACGATTGTGAGCAGCGGCAAGATCAACTACATGGTGGGTTCGTCCATCAACGTGGGTAACGAGATGGGTGGCCGCGAAGTGATAGTGTTTCCGGAAATCACGACGGAGCTTGTCGATTTGCAGTTGTTCCACAAGGCGGAACAGAGCGTGCAGGATTCGTTCTTGGAGATGCTCAAGACCTTCAGGTCTGAACTTGCACTCCCGTTCGGGATTGTAGGGAAGGGCGCGGTTGTTTCGAATACGAACATTATCCGCAATAGCTGGATTGGCCAGCATGCCCGCGTTGAAGGTGCCGCGAAGATTCGCAATTCCATCATCATGAGTTCGCTCGAAGAATCAAGCCACGTCTATGATTCCGTGATTATTGAAAATACGGACGTGCAGATGGGCGTGAAGGTGCATACGGGGGCCGAGGTCCAAAATTCTGTGTTGATGAGCCGCTGCAAGGTGGGTAGCAAGGCGATTGTGAAGTCTTCCATTATCGCTCCGTGCTGCCACATTGAAGAGGGCGAGGTCAACAGTTCGTACATGGGACCGATGACGCAGATGCACCACCATTCGCTGTTGATTGCTGCATTATGGCCGGAAGGTTGCGGCAATTTGGGTTATGGGGCGAATGTCGGCAGTAACCACACGGGCCGCATGCCTGACCAAGAGGTGATGCCTGGGCAGGGGATGTTCTTTGGGCTTGGCGTGAACATCAAGTTTCCGTCGAATTTCCGCGAGTCGCCGTTTACCTTGATTGCAAGCGGGCTTACGACGCTACCGCAACGCCTTAAGTTCCCGTTCTCGCTGATACATGCGGGCGACCCGCAAATGGTGGGTGTGGCTCCGCGATTGAACGAAATTGTGCCGGGCTGGAACTATGCGAAAAACGCGTATGCGCTAGACCGCAATGCGTACAAGTATTCTATTCGCGGGAAAGGCCTTGTGCCGTCATCTTTCTATTCGATTTACAATGCCGAGACGGCGCGTCTTGTGTTCGATGCGTACAACCGCTTGCAGGTTGAAAAGGTCAAGGACGTTTATACGAAAAACGATATTGACGGGCTCGGAGAAAACTTTTTACGTGAACGCGTACGTCAGGCGGCCATCAAGACGTATGGCGAATATCTGGAACGCTATGTGTTCGATATGATGCTCTCGCTTGTAGAAGGCGATGAATCGCTCTCGAAGCAATCTCCGCGTGAATTGCGCAAGCTCCTTACGGATACGAATAAAGAAATTGCAAGAGTTGTTAATTTGCCCGAAACGCTGGACGATTTGCTGAAACGGTATAGGCAGTTAAGCAGAGAATGGTTTGATAATGTGATTCACGGTTTGGATCGCGATAACGAACGTGGCCGCAAGATTTTTGATGACTACGATGATGCGCACCCGATTGATAAAGGATTCATGGATTGGGAGAAAAACCGATTTGAAGAAACGGCTAAACGCTTGAACGCATTGGCGAAAAATTTTGCTTAATTTGTCAGTAGGTCTATCGCTTTGAATACGTGGTTGATAGTATTACTTTGTGTAGAAATTGCGTTGCGGATTGCGCTTGAAATTCGCGAGCGTAGGCTTACGCAGTTGCGTGGCGGCGTGTTTGCCGTGTTGCGCTTGATTCCCTTGGTGAACGATATTGTGCCGCTTCCGGAGAATCGCAAGGAAGTGCCCGAATCCAAGTTTATGAACTTGCACGAGGTGGGGCACAAGGTGCTGCACCATGCGTTGCTGCGTAACTTGATGAAAGTGGCGTTGTGCATGGTCGCAATTTGGTTCTTGGCGGCGATGATGGTGCGTTGGAATGCAAGCTTTATTGAAGCTGTGCTGTGGTTGCATTTGGTCGCGATTCCGTTCCGCATGCTGTTCCATTTTTACTGCTGGAGTCAAGAGTATGAATGTGACAGGTATGCGCTGGAAAAGTCCGACAAGAAAGTGGCGAAAGCAGCCATGCGTGAATTGGCACTTTGCGAAATTCCTTATACTGCCTTGTTTGCACTTGTGTATCGCGAGCACCCGACCGTCGCGCTTCGCAGTGCCAGGTTGCTGAAGAAAGTGATTAGTGGTTAGTAGGCCCTATTTATTTTCAAACTTGGCTTCTTGTACCATCTTTGCCGTTTCTTCTATTTTGGGGTTGCGCAGGACTTCATCTATCTTTTTTTTCAATGTGTTCAATATTTCGTTTTCGTAAATTTGAAAGAGTTGCTGTTCTTTTTTCAGGAACGGTTTGATGGCCCGGACAAGGCAAATTATTATGCCGGCGATGA
>Ga0310786_10002430_pt1 | contig 28488 bp, 23 predicted proteins | sample AusTroGonzalo_MG_FD_203881 | JGI IMG/M metagenome (GOLD analysis project Ga0310786, IMG submission 203881) | Bovine rumen microbial communities from tropical cattle in Woodstock, Queensland, Australia - Gonzalo_03 (v2) (version 2) | ecosystem: Host-associated > Mammals > Digestive system >...
TGGCAACGGCTAACGGCCGTAAGGTTTTGGCCCGCAGAAGAGCCAAAGGCAGAAAAAAACTTACAGTTTCTGACGAATATTAATTTTCGGAAGCCGTTATATTTCTCATTTAAGGTAACGAAGGCGAGTCCTGTTGGACTTCGCCTTTTGTTGTTTTACACTGTCGCAAACTGCGTCCCGCAGTTTGTCTTTGTGAATTGCGGGACGCAATTCACGACAATGGTTTCTCGCAACGGTAAATGATTTCCTCTCCCCTGCGCGCCAGATGCATCCGCTCACGTTGCTCCGCTGAAATCTCGTAATAAATCCTATCTTCCGTCACCGTGAAACCTGCCTTGCGTAGCACCTCGGCATAGTCGCGGCCAAACTGGCGCACGTGGTCGTATTGTCCGAAAAGCCGTTGGCGTTCCTTCGGGTCGGTGATACTCGGGTCTTCAAACGTATCCACATCGGGGTTGATGGGAACGAGAAGTATCGCCCAACCACCAGGTTTCAGGATACGCTTGATTTCCGAAAAGGCCTTGTTTGCATCGTTGACATGCTCCAGAACATGGTTACAGATAACCACATCGTAGTTGTCGCTCGGTTGGTCGACGGCAGTGACATCCAAATGCAGGTCGGCGATGGGTGAATCGAGGTCGGCAGTGGTGTAGTCGAGGTTTTTCAGGGCGCGGAAACGCTTCAGAAAAGGCTGTTCAGGCGCAAAATGCAACACTTTTAACGGTGCAGTAAAGAAATCTGTTTTCTCTTTCAGGTAGAGCCACAACAAGCGGTGACGTTCCAGCGACAAGCACTTGGGGCACAAACGGTTATCCATCGCCTTGCCATAGCCATAAGGTAAAAACTTGCGGAAGTGGCCACCACAAATGGGACATTCCACTTTGTTTCCGATATAGAACGGTCGAATCAAAAAGCTGAACACATAGCTCAACTTGATGAGCCACTGGCGGGGAAAAATCTTGGTGAAAAGAGAAATCAGTTTCTTCATTTGAGATAATCGCGATTGATAGCGCAAAAATACGCAAAGAATCCCTATCTTTGCAAAAAATAATGAAAATGCAGTTTTCAATCATCATACCCGTCTACAACCGACCACAGGAAGTCGATGAGTTGTTGGAAAGCCTTTGCGGGCAGACCGTCAAGGACTTCGAAGTCGTTGTGGTGGAGGACGGCTCTTCGGAAAAATGCGACTCGGTCTGTGAGAAATACGCCGACAAGATAGAGTTGCATTACTACTTCAAGCCCAACAGCGGTCCTGGTCCCTCGCGCAACTATGGTGCAGAACGCAGCCAAGGCAAGTACCTTATTATATTGGACTCTGATGTCATCGTGCCAGAAAACTACCTGGAAATCATCAAGGAAGAACTTGACCGCGAGCCTTGTGACGCTTTCGGCGGTCCCGACCAAGCGCATCCATCGTTCACGCCCATACAAAAGGCCATCAACTACTCCATGACCTCGTTTTTCACCACGGGCGGCATCCGTGGCGGCAAGCGAAAAATGGACAAATTCTACCCGCGCAGCTTCAATTTGGGCATTAAGAGAAGCGTTTACGAGGCTTTAGGAGGCTTCGCCCCCATGCGTTACGGCGAGGACATCGACCTGAGTACCAGAATTTTCAAGGGCGGTTATAGTTGCCGCCTTTTCCCAGAGGCTTTCGTCTACCATAAGCGCCGCGTCAAATTTAGCTCGTTCTTCCGTCAGGTGAAACACAGCGGCGAGGCACGTGTCATATTGAAAAAGAAGTATCCCGAGACCTTCAAACTGGTGCATCTTTTGCCTGCTGCCTTTGTTGTGGGTAACTTGCTCCTTGTGGTATTGGGCATTTTCCACCATTGGCTGTGGTTCACCCCCATCCTACTCTACTGTCTGTTGGTCCTCGTCGACTCGTTCATCAAAAACAAGAGTCTGAAAGTTGCATTGCTCTCTGTTCCAGCGGCTTACTGCCAACTATTTGGCTACGGAGCAGGCTTCCTTGAAGCCGCTTGGCGCGACATTTTGAGCAAAAAACCACCCATGAAAGCAGAAAAATCGTAAATTCGCCGCTCCTAACTAATCCAACAATGCCATGGGGCTCATCAGGATCTTACTCATCGTCATATTCTTTTTCTACGCTTTTGAATTGATTGTCAAATGGATATTCAGGCGAAAGATGAAGAAATTGCAGCAACGCATGGACGATGTCATGCAACAAGGGAGTCAAGGCACTCCATCCAACGAAGATAAAAATCCTCACATCGACCCGAACATTGGAGAATACACTGAATTTGAAGAAGTTGAATAGCATAACACTCACACCATGAACAATACCTTTTTCCAAAAAAACAAGCAAATCTTAAGCTTCTTGGCCGCCATCGTCGCCTTTGCGGTCATCACATGGGTATATTTCAGCCCTGTGCTGCAAGGCAAGCGTATCAAGCAACACGACATGGAGATGCACAAAGGCATGGCCCAAGAACTCACCGAATACCGTGAAACCACGGGCGAGACGGCACTCTGGACCAACGCGCCTTTCGGCGGCATGCCCGCTTGGAACATCACCGCGCCACAGAAAACCAACCTATTCGATTACGTTCACAAAGGCATTTCCATCGGATTGCCCAGCCCATTAGGCAGCGTATTCATCAGTATGTTGGGGTTCTTCATCCTGCTTTTGGTGCTTGACTGCGGTTTCTGGGTCAGTGTGGCAGGTGCCCTCGCTTATGGATTTACGTCATACCTCTTCATCGTCATAGGGGCAGGTCACAACGCCAAAGCCGTAGCCATGGCCTATATGCCGCCCGTCATCGCGGGTATCTTGTTGACATACAGAGGAAAATATCTTTGGGGAGGTCTCTTGACCGCCATTGCTCTGGCCTTGGAAATCAGAGCCAACCACTTACAAATCACCTACTATCTGCTGCTCATCATCGGTATTCTCGTCATCGCCGAGTTCATCGCCGACCTCAAAGAAAAGAAACTTGGACATTTTGTAAAAGCCAGTCTGATTTTGGTCGTCGTGGCCATCATCAGCACACTGACTTTCACCACAAAACTATACGCCAACTATGAATTCGGCAAAGAAACCACGCGCGGCAAACCGGTGCTGACCCGCAACGAAGCCAACCAAACCAAAGGCCTCGACCGCGACTATATCACACAATGGAGCTATGGCAAAGGCGAAACATGGAGCCTGCTGATTCCCAACGCCAAAGGTGGCGCATCGGCTTATATCGGGAGTAAAAACCCTGCTTTGGAGAAAGCCGACAGCCGCTTCAGGCAAAACATCGCCCAAAGCAATGCCTACTGGGGCGACCAACCTGGCACCAGCGGCCCTGTGTATGTGGGTGCCATCGTGGTGTTCCTCTTTGTCTTCGGCGCCTTGACGGTAAAAGGCAAACTGAAATGGGCCTTGCTCGTTGCAACGCTGTTGTCCATCCTACTCAGCTGGGGCAAGAATTTCATGGGCTTTACCAACTTCTTCCTTGACTACCTACCCGGTTATGACAAGTTCCGAGCCGTCTCCATGACCTTGGTCATTGCAGAAGTCACCATGCCACTGCTGGGTTTCCTTGGCCTGGCCGAAATCGCGAGAAACCCCGATGGTTTCAAGAAGAACCAGAAGAATTTCTTCATTGCCTTGGGTGTCACGGCGGGCATTTGCCTCTTGTTTTACATTGCCCCGAAACTGTTCTTCAGCTTCTTTAGCCAAAGCGAGGCCGAGCAATTCGCCCAATTGAGTTCGGGAAAAGACGGTGCTATCTACGCCTCTTTTGCTACCCAACTTGAGAACGTGCGAATTGCCATCTTCCGCAAGGACGCGATGCGCAGCCTATTGTTCATCATCCTTGCTGCCGTGCCGTTGTTCCTTTACGGCAAAGGCAAGCTGAAAGCCCAAATTGCTTTCCCCATCCTCGCAGCCCTCGTTTTGGTTGACATGTATCCCATTGACAGACGTTACCTCAACAACGACAACTTCATCTCCAAGCGTCAGTTCGACAAGCCGTTCACTGCTTCGGCTGCCAACCAATATATTTTGAATGACAAGACCTTGGATTTCAGGGTCGCTGACATCACTAAAGACGCCTTCAACGACGCCAGCACATGCTATTTCCACAAGTCGATTGGAGGCTATTCGGGTGCCAAATTGCGCCGTTACCAAGACATTATCAGCCAATACCTTGGCAGCGAACTTAACCAACTGCGTAGCGCCAAATCGGGCGAGGATATGATTCAATCCCTCTCCCAACTGAAGGTACTCAACATGCTGAACACCAAATACATCATCTACAACCCCAACAGTCAGCCTTTCCAAAATCCCTTTGCCTTTGGCAACGCATGGTTGGTCAACGACATCCAATGGGTCGACACGCCCAACGACGAGTTTGACGCTATCAGCACCGCCGATTTGCAGCACACTGCCATCATGCACAAAGAGTTCCAAACACAAGCAGGCAATTACAACCCCGCTGGCGGCGAAGGCAACATCACCCTCACTGATTACAAGCCTAATCAAGTCACCTACCGCTTTGAAGCCGACGAAGACAAGTTGGTCGTTTTCTCCGAAATCTGGACCAGCAAAGGCTGGACGATGCACCTCGACGGAGTGGAGCATCCCATCCTCCGCGCCAACTACCTGCTTCGTGCCGCAATGATTCCCGCGGGCAACCATGAGATTGTCATGCGGTATGAGCCGAGCATTTGGAGGATTGGTGGCATTATCTCCTTAGTGAGCTCACTAGCCATCCTGCTCGCCGTTGTGATAGCCGTTATTTTCACGATGAAAAAACAAAAAGTCGAAAGCAAGGCATAATGCTCTCCCTCATTGTCTGCACATATAACCGCGACAAATATCTTTACGGTGCGTTGCAATGCATCGCTGAGAACGGCTTCCCAACAGAGGCCTACGAGCTTGTTTTGGTCAACAACATGTCGACCGACAACACCGAGTCAGAGTGCAAACGATTCGAGAACGATTATCCCAACGTGGATTTTCGCTATTTCGTTGAGACCAACCAAGGGCTGTCTTTCGCCCGTAACCGAGGCATCAAGGAAAGTCGAGGTGAAACTTTAGTGTTTTTGGATGATGATTCATACATCCAAAAAGACTACCTGAACAGCCTGCAAAAACAGCTGGACACTCACACCGATGCTGATGCCTTTGGTGGGAAAATCCTGCCTGTATTTGAATCAGGAGAGGCACCCAAATGGCTTTCAAAATGGAACTACAGCTGGGTTTCAGCCATTGACATGGGCGACAAGGTTTGTCCATTCAAAGGCAAGGCTTTCCCCATCGGTGCCAACATGGGCATAAGAAGAAGCATAATTTCGGAAATCGGCCTTTTCAACACCCAACTGGGGCGCAGCAAGAAAAACCTGATGGGTGGCGAAGAAAAAGACCTTTTCGAACGCATCCGAAACCATGGAGGAAGCATTTATTATTTCCCCGATGTAGTGGTTCATCATGTGATTCCGCCATCGCGAACCACCAAGGAGTACATCATGCGCATGGGCGAAGGCGTTGGTAAAAGCGAACGTATCAGGACTTTAAGCATTTCAAAAAGCAAATACTTAGGTAGGCTTTTCTCGGAACTCGTCAAGTGGGGAGGAACTTTTGTCCTTTGGCTGGGGTTTGCGATTACAGGTCAGTTCGAGAAAGGGAATATTCTGATTGCTTTCCGCAGGAAAGTGACGTCAGGATTGCTGAAAAAATGAACCGATACGCTCGCTAGCATTACCGATGTTGTCGCCCCAACATTTTAGCACAAAAGCTTTACACTCCGTTTCATCCATCATGTAATCGCCTTCATGGATAGTCGCCAGCAACGACTCAAAATCAAACACCCTCTTGCCAATGACCAATTCTTCAAAAGGACGTGTAAAGTTTCTCTCCTTTTCATATTCCTGAAAATCATACAGATACAAAATCATTCCCTTATTCTCCATTAAGGCATAATCATACATGACGGAAGAATAGTCGGTGATGAGAACATCCGTATAAGGCAAGATAGGATAAACATCCAATGTGGAAGGAAGCAAGAAGACATTCGATAGTCCCTCAACCGTTTTTGCATCAACCGACACATTGGCATGAGGCTTGAGCAGCAATAAGGCATTGCCTTGATGTAGCACCTCGTCCATGGCTTTCAAGTCAAAGTCGTGAGCGAAGAAATCGCGCTGTGAATCGCGCCAGGTGGGGAGATAAACCAGCACTTTATCGTATGTTCTTTTTTTGAGAGAAGCTATCCATTTCCGTGTCAGTTCAGGTTCAAATCTTTCTACAAAGCCCAGTCTTTCTCCTTCCGGACAAGTCAGGATGGCATTGCGAGGATAGCCCATCAACAGACAGCGGTCAATTGAGATGCGAAATGAACGGGCAAAAGTTTCAGAGAAAAAAGCTGACGCGGAAAGCAGATAATCAGGCCTTTGGAAGTTTTCAGGATGAAGAAAGCGTTCCTTCAACGAACGCCTTACAAACCTTTCGGCCAAAGGCCCCGAAGTGATGTCGAACTCAATGCGTTTCATGGGTAGACCATGCCACAAATTGACCAAGGTAGCACCACCCGAAAGGCAATACATGATATCAGACGAATAGGCGTTGAAAAACCAGCATTTTGAGGTCAAAGCATGCCAAATCCCTTTGGGAGAGAGAATGAAAGAAGCCTTCAACCCCTTTTCTTGAATCTCCTTTACAGTGGATTTGCTGATGCTTAACCAAACGGCATCAACTTCAGGCATCTGTTGCGAGACATGGATGAACAAATATTTCGCATTGTCGTTGAAGGCTCCGCGAAAACTGCCAAAAGCCCATTTCCGTTTGCTTCTCGGGAACAGGAAAGAGATCGGATAAATGCAATAGCAAATCAGATGGGCAAGGAATTTCATCATTTCGAGGCAACAAATTCTTGGTTATGAACGGTTTTCGCTATCTCCTCCTCCGACGGTGGTTGTCGCCAATTTCCATAGATATGCGTCAAATAGGCATCTATATCGCGAGGAACGGGCATCATAAGCGACTCGAACTCTGCCAATGTCACGGGAAAAATCTCATACTCCCAAAGATAGTGGTGCGCAAAGCCCTGACCAAGCCCATAATGCAACTCTCCCTTCTTGCGGAACACATTCAACGGCCATGTCAAAGGAACAAAACATTGATACACCAACCATTGTATCTTTGTAACGAGTTTCCTCAAGCCATCACTCTTGATTTTGTACAAATAATGTAATAAAGCCACACGCAATTTGGCACACACAAAAGTGCGTACAAAACTATTTCTCGCCACACAAAAGATATCCACTCCAACTCCCTTGTATTTATAGAGCCTCCCTCTCTCTGGGAACGAGCCTAGCATAGCACCTTCCTTTTCCCTAAACTTTGGAAAACCATTGATATAATTGAAATCGGAATGGCGGTCGTGAAGCACATATCGATCCGAATCCAACTCATGCAAAATGGCTACCAACTTACGATAGTCCTTTTCTGGCAAGGCGATGTCGAGATCATCGTCCCATGGGATAAAGCCCTGATGACGCGCAGCTCCCAAAGCGGTACCACTACTCAAATAATAAGTCAAGCCGTTTTCCTTGCAAATCTTGTCAAGAAACACGACCTCCTCCACCATTTTGAGTTGCAGTTCACGCAGGGGGGAACCTTCAGGAGAGTATTTTTTCCGTAATGCTTCGGTATCAACCATCAAATCCTATTTTTCAGCCGCAAAAATAGGCAAAAAAAGGCCTCATTGGCTAATTTTTACTAAATTTGCACGCAAATCAAACTATTTCAATTCATGAAAGAAGCATTGGTAATAGGCGGAAGCAACGGCATCGGACTTGCCATCGCGTTGGAGCTACAGAAACAAGGCAATTTTGTCCACGTTGTCGATAAAGCGCAGAACGACACATTGAACCATTACAACAATATCCGTTTTCATCAGGCCAACCTACTCAACTCGGACTTTTCGTTTTTGGAGCAATACAAGGGCATCGACACACTCGTCATCACGGCTGGATTTGGTCGAATTGCGCCTTTTGAGGATATTTTAGATCAAGAAATTCAGAATAGTTTTCAAGTCAACAGCATTGCGGCAATGAAAGTGTTGCATTTCTTCTTCCCCAAGATGAAGCAAAAGGAATCTTTCCATTGTGCCGTGATGGGAAGCATCGCTGGACTGATTAGTTCTCCCCTTTTCGCCACCTATAGTGCCACGAAAGCCGCCTTGTGCAACGCCATTGAGAGCCTAAACATTGAATTGGAAATGGCGGGGACCGAGAACCGCATCCTGAATGTCTCACCAGGTTCTATCAAAGGTACCAAATTCAATGGTGGTGACAACGACCTCAACAAAACAGAAGATTTGGCGCAAGCTATCTTGGGCAAAATGGAAGAAAGGCAGACGCTATATATTCCACAATACGAGGAAGTGTATCGTGGTGTACTCGAACGCTATCATCAAGACCCTCATCAATTTGGCTTGCAAAGCTACCAATACAAAATGGAAAGTGGAAGGACAAGCTGTCATCCCCAACTAAAAATCGGTTATTTGAGTGGCACTTTCGACTTGTTCCATATTGGGCATCTCAACCTGTTGCGTCGCGCCAAGCAATACTGTGACTATCTGGTAGTTGGTATCCATAAAGACGCATCCCATAAGGGGAAAAGCACCTTCATCTCTTTCGAGGAAAGGGTCGAAATTGTAAAGAGCATCAAATATGTTGACCAAGTAATCCCCTCCGAGAAAGAGGACTGTGACGTTTACCTCAAAGGCATCGTGAAATACGATTATCTTTTTGTGGGTTCCGACTATAAAGGCACTGAACGTTTCAACCGATACGAACAGATTTTTGCCGACAAGGACGTGAAAATCATATATTTCCCCTACACCCAAGGCACCAGCAGCAGCCAACTTCGTGAAGCCTTGTCAGCCATACGAAAATAAATGAATGAGAATCCGTTTTGCTCTGATATTACTCCTCTTGTCACCGATTTTTGTCTTTGGACAAGTCCACATAGGCGACATCCTCTGCACCGATGGCGCCATTGTCAGTGCGGCTGATTATCCCTCTTCGGGCAGAACGGCTTGGGGCATCGTGTTTTACGTGGATGACAACGACGCACACGGTTGGGCGGTTGCGCTCCATAATCAGTCTTCTTCCATCAAATGGAGCAGCTCAAACTATTACGGTTACGACATTCCCAATCTGGTCAACTACGAGAATGCCCGAGCTGCCATGCACAATCTTGACGGAAGCCAAAACACTGGCATCATCCGAAGCACCAGTGGCTCAACCAACTTCCCTGCAGCTTGGGCCATGGATTATGACGACGGCTGGTTCTTGCCCAGCGCGGCACAACTGCGCTACATGTATTCATATTACCCTGAAATCAACGCCTCACTGCAAGTTGTGGGAGGCTCGCAGTTCCCCCTTGACGGCAACTACTACTGGTGGTCATCGACTGAAGTCTCCGGTTATCACGCCTACGACATGAACTCAGGCGGCAGCATCGGCGACTATGTAAAAGACAACCACGTCAACTATCCACCCAACGGTATCGCCGTGCGGCAAATCAGGGACTTCAACATCCCCAATGTGGTACCTGCAACCTACCATATCGGTGACCTCATCACCAACGACGACGGCAGTCAAGGCATATTGTTTTACCTCTCTCCCGACCAGACCGAAGGCTGGATGGTAGCCTTAAACGATGCCTCAACCTCTATTTCGTGGGGCGATGGTGACGTGCCAGGACTTGACAACCAGACCTATTCGTCACCATACGGCCTGCTGCTCAACGAAACCGATGGTTACGCCAACACGGGCCTCATCAGAGACCACCAAAACGGCATGAACACCGCCGCCAACGCCGTTGACTATGAGCACGGGTGGTATCTCCCTACGGCTGGACAATTATCGAAACTCTTTGGTGCCTTGCCTTTCGTTGAATACAAACTGCAAGCCTACGGAAGCATATTGGCACAAGCCGAGTATTGGTCGAGTTCGGAAGCCAACGCCAACGAAGCCTTCGCCGTGACTTACAGACCTGCTGGCAATGTTCGTGCGGGAGGTTTCATCCGCAGCGACAAGAGCCAAAACTATCATGTCCGCGCCGTGCGAAACCTCTCACCGACCCCACTTCCCATCGTTGGTGAGATAGTCACACCTGAATCCATTTGTGAAAACGGGGTCTTGACCTTGCAAGTCCCTGAAACACAATTCGCCACTTCCGAAGGGTGGCAAATTAGTCCAACGATTGACTTTGACAATCCCATACCTTACGAAGACGAGCCGTTAAACTCCTCTTACAATGGTTGGTTCCTCCGTTATTTTGCCACAAACGAATCTAACACCGTGTACAGCAACATCGTAAGCATCATAGTTTGGCCAACCTACGAGACCTCCTTCAGCACCATGGCTTGTACCCACTACGTTTGGAACGGCATCGATTACGACGGAAGCGGCGACTATCAGCAACACCTGTTCTCCATACATGGTTGTGACAGTATCGTCACCATGCACCTGACCATCGCCGACGTGGTCACAAACGAGTGGTCACAACAAACCTGCGAAGGCAAATTTATCTGGAATGGTATTACCTATTCAGAGACAGGTGATTACGAGCAAGTTTTCTCATCCTCAGAAAATTGCGACAGCATCGTCATACTGCACCTCAACGTGTTTGATGCCTACGACATCGCTATCGACAGCACCGTTTGCGGAAACCTTGTGTGGAACGGACAAGAATACACTGTATCAGGTCTCTACGAGCAGCAATTTGTAACCGCAGGCGGTTGCGACTCCTTAGTCAGGATGAACCTCACCGTATTGCCTTTCCCCGAAGCCATCCCTGAAATCACAGGCTTGACGGAAGTCTACGTTTCAACTGACATTATCTTGGGAAAATACAACTACTCCATTGATTCAGTGGGATTTGCATCGCATTACGAATGGATTCTTGAAGGACCAAATTGGGTCTTGGACACCATAGGAACCAACTGCACCCTTTGGGTCACCTTGCCAGGTACAGCAACCTTGAAAGTCAGGGCATGGAATAGCTGCGGCTATACTGAACAGGAAATCATCATCCATGCAGGTTTCTTTGACATTGACGACAATCAAACTTTACCTGTGACCGTCTATCCCAATCCCGCCCGTGACAAAGTATTCATCGAGTCCGAGGGCATTGTGCGCGTCAGATTGTACGACTTACTTGGGCAATGTTTGACAGAAAGGTCAACCGAACCCTGCGACCGCATGGAACTGTCCTTACAAGATTACGCCAATTCCATCTATCTCATTGAGATACAAACAAAACAAGGAACCATCAGAACCAAACTCAAAATCAGCCCTCAATGAAAAAGCGCTTTTACCTCGTCATATTAGCTGCATGGTTTTGGCCTACACTCCTGTTCAGCCAAAGCGTGAAAATCGGCGACATTTTCTGCACCGATGGAAGCACCGTCAGCGCTGCGGATTTCCCATCATCGGGCAAAACTGCCGAGGGCGTTGTTTTCTATGTCGACAATAGTGGACAACAAGGTTGGGTTGTCAACTTACATACTGACGCCCTTGACATTGATTGGGTACATCAGAACCATTATTATGATGGTTTAGACATTCCTAATTTGCCGAACTCACATTACTCAAGAGACAACCTGTTCGACCTTGACGGTTACCAAAATACCGCCATCATCCGTGCAACTCATGGTGCCGATTGGTTTCCCGCCGCATGGAGCGTCGATTTTGACCACGGGTGGTATCTTCCCGCTGCTGGCCAATTGAGGTGGTTGGTGGCCTATGCCAACGAAGTCAATGCGTCTCTTACTATTGTCAATGGGACGCCTTTCACCCACGGGCAACCTAATTGGCATTGGTCATCGACCGAACAAGACGCTATGCACGCCATCTTAGTTGCTGAAAACGGCAGCACTGCCAATTACATGAAATGGAACTACTACAACACCGTGACCATTGGCGTGAGAAGCATCAGGAACTTCAGCATTGCGAAAAGAGACAATCACCTCATCGGAGATGTAGTCATCACGGAAGAAGGACAGAAAGGCATTGTTTTCTACGTCTCGCCTGAAGACAATTCCTACTGGTTAGTAGCCCTTGACGATTTGCCAGAAAAATACCGCTGGGGCGATAACTTTGACATCGCAGATCTCGATAACTACCCCGACGAACGGTATGTGCTCCATAGCATTCACTGCGGCTTTGATGCCACAAGGGCGATGTGTGTTGCTCAAGGAGCAAATCCACAATATGCCGCTAGCCATGTCGACATGACTGACGGCTGGCACATTCCTTCAGCTGGGCAGTTGTCGAAACTCTTCGCCGCCTTACCGCATATCGAAACACAATTGATCGCAAATGGAGGCCATTCACCTTCTGGCGACTACTACTGGACCAGCACCGAATGTAATAGCGACGAAGCATGGACTGTCAATTTGGGTGGCAATCCATATCAAGAAGGTGCGTTAAGGAGCATGGACAAGGCAACACAATATCCCGTGCGTCCAGTATGGAGCCAAAGCTGTGAAACCGTTAATCTGCCGACTGTAGGCAACATCATGACACCCGAAGCCATCTGTGCCGATGAGAGTCTGGCCCTGCAAATCCCAGAAAGCCAATTCGCCAACACGCAAGGCTGGCAAATGAGCCCGACTATAACATTCGACAATCCCTCTCCATACCACGGCGAGCCTTTGGATGCCTCTTACAATGGCTGGTTCCTCCGCTATTTCGCCACAAACGAGGCAAGTACCGTGTACAGCAATGTGGTCAACATCGCAGTCTGGCCCAAATACGAAACCTCCATTAACGTCATGGCCTGCACCCACTACGTCTGGAACGGCATTGACTACAACGAAAGCGGCGTCTATGAGCAAAGTTTTACCTCCATACATGGCTGCGACAGCATCGTCACCATGAATTTCACCGTTGCCGATGTCGTCACGAATGAGTGGACAGTACAAACTTGTGATTCTCTCACTTGGAACGACACAACTTACACAGAACCTGGCGATTATGTACAGGTATTCACCACTATGCAAGGCTGCGATAGCACCGTCATTCTGCATTTGGTTCCTGACAATTATCCCGCCGCCATTCCCGAGATCAACGGACTTCAAGAGGTCTACGTGTCAACGGACATCATCTTGGGGAAATACCGCTATTTCATTGACCCCGTGGAGTTTGCCATGCATTACGAATGGATTCTTGAAGGCCCCAATTGGGTCTTGGACACCATAGGAACTAACTGCACCCTTTGGGTCACCTTGCCCGGCACGGCAACCTTGAAAGTCAGGGCTTGGAATAAATGCGGTTATTCCGAACAGCAAATTGTCATCCATGCAGGTTTCTTCGACATTGACGACAACCCGACTATTCCTGTAGCCGTCTACCCCAATCCAGCCCGTGACAAAGTGTTTATTGAAGCAGAAGGTGTCATACGAATAAGGCTGTTTGACCTGCTTGGGCAATGCCTAATCGAAAAGGAAGGAAACATGGGCGACAAAACAGAAATAAACCTAAACAACTTAACACCAGCCTTTTACACTATCGAAATTCTGACCGAAAAAGGCCGATTCATCCGAAAACTAAATGTGACACGCTAAACCAGCTTATTTCCAACGAACCATTCCCAATCCCTTGTCAATCACGTTGTTGACAGATTCAGAGATTTTCAGCTTGTAGATGGTGGTCACACCTAAAGCAAGGAACAGTACAGATTTCAGCACCGCATCGATGAGCAATCCGAAAATGGGCTTGGCAAACAGGCCTGCAAACCATGGCGTCAATGCCGCGGACCACAAGTAATTAAGACCAAACATCACACCGACAACCAACAGGACGAGCAGCTGTTTGCTGCAAAGCGGCGACGTGCCGATTTTCCATCGGATTAAGGCAAGTAACAAGGTATAGTGCACCATGTATGCTACCAAAGTAGCGAAGGCTGCGCCATTTACGCCCCAAACAGGAACCCAACGTGCGTTGAGATACCAAGCCAACACCGTCAGTAAAATCGTGAAAAACAGGGAGTAATAGTAGATTTTGGAATAGCTCAAAACGGTGGTTCCCACGTTCAGCGTCGAGTTGACAAGACGGCTCAATCCCAAGACCAGCACTGCCCATTTGCCCGCCTGAAACACCTCGCCATTGGGCAGCAAGGCAAAAATCATGTCGATATTAATCCAAATGAAGAAAAATACCAGCGAGCCAACGAGGAACTGATGCAACGAGACGCTTTTGCAGATACGGTCAGCCTCCTTCACATTGCCATCCGCCATGGCCTGCGAGATTTGTGGTTTGCTGATGGTGCCCAACGAACGGTAAGGCATCTCCACCAATGAAGCGATATAGATGGCAATGGTCAAAATGCCACCCACGGCGAGGCCTTGCTTGCCTGCCACGAAATACCGGTTCAACAAAGGCGTAATGTTGCCCGCCAAAGCCGATGTAATCAGGAAAGCCGTGTAAATCAAGAAGTCACGTTTCAGTTTGGGCGTGACATACTTCTTCTCGATACGGAATGACACCCGATGCAAACTCAACAGATAAACGATATTGACCACCGTCGCCAAGCCGTAGGATACGCAAAACGCGACAACCATGCCCGTAAGCGACAGCACATGTAAACCGTACAACAAATAGATAATCAAAGTCATTACCCGCAAACCCACCTCGCGGATGAACCGAGGCACCACAATGCGCATCAGCAGGTTCGAGTTGGTCTCAAACACCGAGATGTAGAGCATGAAGAACGCCAGCGGAATCACATAATAGATGTAATCGATGAACAGCTCCGACTTTTCGGAAAAAAACGAGGCAATAGGCTTTTGCAGCATGAAAAAGAAGCCCAAAAACGCAACAAAGCCAATCAACGGGACAATCAAGGTCCAACCGAAAAAGCCGTGGTCGCGGTGTTCCTCGTCCTTGAAATAGGGATAATAGCGCATGGCCGAGGTGTTGGTGCCCAACTGCGCCAAACCCGAGAACAACAGAGCCGATTGGAGCAACACGTCGACGAGACCGATTTCCTCCGTGGTCAGATACTTGGTCTGGATGAAAAAGGTCGTAACGATACCCACAGCCACCCCGATATAGGTGGCGATGGTGCCTTTAATACTCTGTCGCGCAACAATACCCATGATGCTATTTTTCAGGAATCGAATACTGCTCTTCAGAACGTTTCCGCTCAGCCTCTACATACTCTTCGTAAGCATTGATAATCAACTCATTATTCTTAATTTCCTCCTCCATATTCTGAATCAGCACATTCTGTTCCTCAATGGTTTTCCTAATGGCATCGATTTTCTGGAGGCGATACTCGTTGTCTTTCTGATAGGTCTGGATGTGCTTCGTCAAATCCTCAATAACGATTTCGCGACGGCGGTTGGCATCCTCTGACACACTCAATTTGTCCGTTTTTCGGCGAATACCCGAATTCAGGTCGTTGCCGGCCAAAATCAGGATGGCGACAATCCAAATCCACAACAGGAGAATAATGAGTGTGCCAATGGAGCCGTACAACACATTGTAACGCGAGAAATTGGAAATGTAAGTGTTGAATGCTACCGTACCCAAAACGAACAAAGTGGTGGCGAGAATCGTTCCCGGACTGAAGATGACAAAATCGCGATAAAGTTTCTCCCCATTGGGTCCCGTCCGTTTGCGCTCGATACGATAATGCTCCTTGAAGGGAACGTTGCCAAAATAATACAGCAAGGAGATACCCAAGGACAAGGCAAAAACGCCTATTACCCAACGCAATACGCTGAACAGGAAGAAGGTAAACGAGCCGCCTTCAAGAATCTCATTCTCAACCAAATGCCGCAAGACTGTACCACCCAATGAAATCAATAGTACCGAAATGACAATCAACGCACCCAAGACGATGAGCATAATGATGGCAAACAGGCGTTGTATCAGCCAACCTTTCATATCCAGTCCCTTGTCAGTCAAGAAGTTGGCATAAACATTACGAAAGCCGTTGAAGAAGGCCACGATACCACTAGAGCCAAAGATGAGGCAGAGGATGATACTCAACGAAAGCAGTCCGTCGTGAGGTTGGTTCATGATGCCGTCAATGGTCTCCTTCACATAATCCAACGTCCCCGAAGGAAGGAGAAAATCGTCAAGAACCATCATTACCCTTTCGTAAAGGTGCGGGATAGGGATGTATGGAATTAAGGTGAAGAAAAACAGAATCAGCGGAAACAGGGCCAAGAAGAAGTTGAAAGCGACGCCAGCGGCACGGTCGACGGTGCGGCCCTTGGTGAACAGCTTGAGGAAGTCTATCACCACGTCAAGAAAGGGCAGTTTCGTACCAGGAAAACGCACCTTGCGGAGGACGTTCTCATCCTTGTTGTACCAATCTTTCAAGGCTTGCACCTTGGATTGGGCCCAAACGGTAAGCTTTCCTGGTTCGTTCTTCTTGTTTTTCGACATAAAATCGGATTTACGCCGCAAAAATACAGGTTTTTGTTCAATTGAGAAATATTTGTAGTTTTGCCATCGAAAAACAGACTATCATGACCAACGAAACCATCTCCCACGAAGGCGTCGTCACGAAAATCACCGACGACGAACTGGAAATCAAGATACTGGCGCAGAGTGCCTGCGCGGCCTGCCACGCCAAGAGCGCCTGCGGCATGGGCGAACAAGCCGAGAAAATCCTCACCGTACCACGACCCAAGGACAAGGAATTTGCCCTGATGCAGAAAGTCAACGTCAAAATGGCTATCAATCAAGGCAACAAGGCGGCGATATTGGCCTATCTCATCCCCATCATCCTGTTGTTGGCTGTGCTGTTCGTATGCCTCGGCCTTGGCTTTGGCGAAGGTCTCTCGGCCCTCATCAGTATTGTCGCATTGATACCTTATTATATAGTGCTCTACCTGAAGCGCGACAAACTCAAAAAGAAGTTCGAATACACTATTGAGGCTTAGTTCATCAAAGTCCATAGATTTCTTCGTCTTTTGATGGCATGTCATACCGAGCCCGAAGGGTGAGCGTATCTATGCCATCAAAAGCCTCGAAATGATATGGCCTTTGAAAAAAACCGAAATTTTTCTTTTGTCAAAAAAAGGAGAATCCGTATTTTTGCAGGTTCTAAAAATCGAAAACAAACTCAAAATTCTATTACTAATGAGTAATACCTTATTTATTTCCCTTGCGGTTCTCGGAATCCTGGGCGGCGTTTTGGCCGTGATTCTGTACTTCGTGGCACAGAAATTCAAGGTGGAAGAGAACCCTTTGATTGACGAAGCGGAGGCCTGTCTGCCTGGCGCCAACTGCGGTGGCTGCGGTTTCGCGGGTTGCCGTGCCTTAGCCGAGGCCTGCGTGAAGCAAGCTGCCGAAAAAGGCAACATCGACGGCCTCGCCTGCCCTGGCACCGACATGAACAAGGTGGCCGCCGTCCTCGGATTGACCGCCGCTGCCTTTGAGCCGAAAATCGCTGTGGTGCGTTGCAACGGCAGCTGCCAGAACTCACCCGCCAAGGTGCATTATGAAGGTGCCGACATCTGCGCTTTCGCCAACACACTTTACGCTGGCAAAGGCGGCTGCTCGAAAGGCTGCCTCGGCCTCGGCGACTGCGTGAAGAAGTGCAACTTCGACGCCTTGCACATCGACGAAGAGACGGGCTTGCCCGTCGTCGACCCCGACAAGTGCGTGGGCTGCGGCGTGTGCGCCAAGACGTGCCCGCGTGGCATCATCGAAGTGCGTCCGCGTGGCAAGAAAGACCGCCGCGTGTATGTGTGCTGCTCCAACACCGACAAGGGTGCCTTGGTCGTCAAGAACTGCTCGGTGGGCTGCATCGGCTGCCAGAAGTGCTTGAAGGAGTGCCCGTTTGAGGCCATCGAGATGCGTGGCAACCTCGCCTACATCGACCCCGCCAAGTGCAAGGCCTGCGGCAAGTGCGCCAAGGTGTGTCCGCGTGGCAGCATCCATGCCGTCAACTTCCCCATGGCCAAGCCGGAGACCCCAGCCCTTCAAGGCGCTGAACCTGCCGTGAAACCACAACCTGTGGAGGCCAAAACTGAAGTCCAATCCGAAAAAACCGTCACAGCATGAACCCGTTAAAGACTTTTACCAGAGGCGGTGTGCATCCTGAAGAGAACAAAATCTCCGCGCACCAGCCCATACAAGACTTCCCGATGCCCAAACAGCTCATCGTCCCGCTCGGACAATGCCTCGGCGCACCGGCTGAATGTATCGTCAACAAAGGCGACCGCGTGCTGACGGGTCAGCTCATCGGCACGGCCAAGGGCTTCGTCTCGGCCAATGTCCACTCGCCCGCCACGGGCACCGTCGCCAAAATCGACGTGGTGATGGATCACACGGGCTACTACAAACCCGCCGTCTTCATCGACCGCGAAGAACAAGACGAATGGGTCGAGGGCTACATTGACACCGACAAACTGCTCACCGACATCAAATTGGACTCCAAGCAAATCATCGACAAGGTGAAAGAATGTGGTATCGTCGGCATGGGCGGCGCCACCTTCCCGACCCACGTCAAACTGATGGTTCCTGAAGGCAAGAAAGCCGAATACATTATTATTAATGCCGCCGAGTGCGAGCCTTACCTCACCTGCGACTTCCGCCTCCTTCTCGAAAAGACGCAAGAGTTCCTCATGGGCGTGAAGATTCTGATGAAGGCTGTCAACACCGACAAAGGCATCATCGGCATCGAGAACAACAAGATGGAAGCCATCGAACTGCTTGAGAAGACCATCAACGAGCATAAAGACCTCTACGCAGGCATCACCGTGCAGCCTTTGAAGACCAAATACCCCCAAGGTGGTGAGAAGCAACTCATCCAGGCTATCACAGGTCGTGAGGTGCCGTCGGGCAAACTGCCCATCGAGACGGGCTGTGTCGTGGTCAATGTGGCTTCGACCTATGCGATTTATGAGGCCGTTCAGAAGAACAAGCCTTTGATTGAGCGTATCGTCACCGTCACGGGTAAGTCGGTCAAGAAGCCGGGCAATTTCCGTGTTCGTTTTGGTACACCCGCCGACCTCCTCATCGAGGCTGCTGGCGGTCTGCCCGAAGGCATCACCGACGTCATCAACGGCGGCCCGATGATGGGTAAGAGCGTGTCGGTCACCAACTTCCCGTGCATCAAAGGCACCTCGGGCATCCTCCTGATGACCCTCAATGAGGCTCAAGACCGTCGCCAGACCAACTGCATCCGCTGCGGTCGTTGCGCCATTGCCTGCCCCATGGGCTTGCAGCCTTTCCTGCTCCACAAGCTGGCCAAGCAGAACAACTTCGACGAGACGGAGACGAACCACATCATGGACTGCATCGAATGCGGCTCCTGCGAGTTCACCTGCCCCGCCAACATCCCGCTGCTCGACTACATCCGTTACGGCAAGGCCAAGACTGGCGCCATCATCCGTGCACGCAATCAGAAATGAATTTTGAATTTTCAATCTTAAATTTGAAATTATGAATAAATACACAATATCCGGTTCGCCGCATGTACATTCGACGGAAAACACGCAGAAGATCATGTATCGTGTGCTTCTGGCTTTGGTTCCCGCCTTGCTTGTGGCCATTTACTATTTCGGCTGGTATGCTTTGAGGCTGACCATCGTCTCGGTGGGTGCCTGCATGCTGACCGAATGGCTCATTCAGAAATACCTCATCAAGGGGCCTTTGACCATCAACGACGGCTCAGCTGCGTTGACAGGTTTACTTTTGGCCTTCAACGTACCTGCCAACCTTCCCATTTGGATGGCCATTGTGGGCAGCATCGTTGCCATCGGCATCGGCAAGATGGCTTTCGGTGGCTTGGGCAAGAACCCCTTCAACCCGGCTTTGGTAGGCCGCGTGTTCATGCTCGTGTCCTTCCCGACTGCTATGACTACTTGGCCGAAAGCGGCTCCCATCTTTGAAGCTGGCTTTTTCACCGATGCCGTTACGGGTCCTACCCCGCTCGGTCTCTTGAAAGAAGCTGGCGTGGGAACGCTGGCAGAATCTGGTGACATGCAGTTTATCGACATGGTGTTAGGCAACCGTGGCGGTGCTTTCGGCGAGGTTTGCGCCGTCGCTCTATTGCTCGGTGCCATCTACCTCGTCTGCCGTAGAGTCATTGAGATTTTTACGCCGCTGTCTATCCTGCTCACCGTGTTCGTGTTCACGGGCATTTGCTACCTCATTAACCCCGCCCAATACATTGCCCCGTGGTATCATATCGTCTATGGCGGTCTCATCCTCGGCGCCTTCTTTATGGCTACCGACATGGTGACCACACCTATGACCATCCGAGGCAAGCTTCTATTCGGTTTCGGAGTCGGCTTGATTACGGTGATCATACGTCTGTGGGGCGCTTATCCCGAAGGTGTTTCGTTCGCCATCCTCATCATGAACGCTTTCACGCCGCTCATCAACAAGGCCTTCAAGCCTAAGATTTTCGGTGCTGTCAAACCCGTTAAAAAGTAATCGCCATGGCAAAGAAAGAATCTTCATTAAAGAATATGCTCATCGCCCTGTTCGTCATCACGGCGGTATCGGGCGGATTGCTGGGCCTCGTCTATGGCATGACGAAAGACGCCATCGCCGAAGTTGACGCGAAGAAAAACGAAGCTGCCATCCAAGCTGTGTTGCCTCTGGACGGCGAGATTACCTATAAGGCCGACACCTTGCGTTACAACTATGAGGGTGCTGACCTGACCTTCCCCTGCAACTTGGCCTACGACGCCAACGGCAACTTCAAAGGCGCTGCTGTCAAGACCAGCGAAGGCGGCTTCGGCGGCAAGATCGACATGATGGTCGGTTTCCTCGCCGATGGCACCATTAAAGGCACTTCGGTATTGTCACACGCTGAAACTCCAGGCCTCGGTGCCAATATGACGGGCAAGTTCAAGGACCAGTTCGTTGATAAGAACCCTGCGTCGTTCAAGCTGATCGTTACCAAAGACGGCGGCAATGTCGACGCCATCACTGCGGCCACCATCACTTCGAGAGCCTTCTCGAAAGCGGTGGACAAGGCATACAAGGCTTTTGAGGCCAACAAGTCACAATTCATCACCAAGGCTCCTGCCAAGGAAGTAACGCCCGATGCGGACGTTGCTCCCGCCGAGGAGAACAATGAAAACATGGAAGGAGGACAAGACAATGAGTAACAACGTAAAAACCTTTACCAAAGGTCTTATCAAAGAGAACCCGATTCTGGTGCTGCTGTTGGGCTGCTGCCCGACCTTGGCTACCACCACCAGCGCCATCAACGGTATGTCGATGGGCTTGGCCACCACCTTCGTCCTCATCATGTCGAACTTGGTCATCTCATTGCTCAAGGGCTTCATTCCCGACAAGGTGCGTATCCCCTGCTTCATCGTGGTCATCGCTTCGTTCGTGACCATCGTGCAGTTGGTGATGCAGGCCTACGTCCCCGACATCTATGAGACCCTCGGCCTCTTCATCCCGCTGATCGTGGTGAACTGCATCGTGTTGGGTCGCGCCGAGGCTTTCGCATCAAAGAACCCCGTGTGGCCTTCGATTCTCGACGGTGCTGGCATGGGCTTGGGCTTCACCCTTGCCCTGACCGTGCTGGGCTGCATCCGTGAGCTTCTCGGCAGCGGCTCCGTATTCGGTCTACGCATCCTGCCCGAGACAGCCAACATCCTCGTCTTCATCCTGCCTCCAGGTGCTTTCATCTGCCTCGGCTTCGTCATCGCTATCGTTAACCAATTCAAAAAAGAAAGTCATTAAGCCATGAAATACCTCATCATCATACTTTCGACCATCTTGGTCAACAATGTGATCTTCAGCCAATTCTTGGGTATTTGCCCCTTCTTGGGCACGTCTAAGAAGACCTCCACGGCCTTGGGCATGGGCGCCGCTGTCATCTTCGTGCTGACTTTGGCCACCCTCGTGACTTGGCTTGTGAACCAGTACATTCTTATCCCGTTGGGGTTAGACAAGTTCATGCAGACCATCGCCTTCATCCTCATCATCGCTGCTTTGGTGCAAATGGTGGAGATTATCTTGAAGAAAATCAGCCCGTCGCTGTACACCGCCTTGGGCGTATTCCTCCCGCTGATTACGACCAACTGCGCCGTGTTGGGCGTTTCGCTGACCGTGGTCACGAAGGAGTTCAACTATGGCGGCGTGGCCCACATGTTGAGCCTCGGAGAGTCGGTGGTGTATGCCGTCGGCATCGCTTTAGGTTTCGCTTTGGCCTTGGTTATCTTCGCCGGCATCCGTGAGCACATCGACCTCATGGAAGCCCCGAAGGGCATGAAGGGTACCCCTATCGCCCTGATTACTGCGGGCATTTTGGCCTTGGCGTTCATGGGATTTACGGGTATTGTGTGACCCTATGTATCGTTTGTAAAAGCAGGGGTTACGCTGCGCTTCACCACCTGCTTATGGTCCATCGCCCCTACGGGGCTCAGCCAGACCGTAAGCAGGTGTTTTTTATGTATTTGCGTATCACAGACCCCATTTTTTCCTCAAATTTGCCGATGTTTCAAATTTTTCCTATATTTGCGGCTTAAAACCGCTTTGTTATGAAACATCGCTTACTACCAATTATCTTATTGTTTGCCCTTCCTTTGATTTCCTTTGGGCAAGACTTCACCATCCTTGAGTCCGACAGCCATCATATCAGCCTGCGCTTCGAGCTGGGCGATTTCAGCATCGACACTATCCGCTGCGAAGGCGAGCTGATGCATACCATCACGACGACAGGCATCGTCGCACCCAACGAATACGGTCTGCCCAACCTGCCCACCTTCAACCGCTTCATCGCCATCCCGCAAGGGGCAAAGGCTGTGGTGGAAGTGAGAAGGACACGCAACGAGCGCATGACCGGCATCAACATTGCGCCCTCCCAAGGGAGCCAAGCCGAGAATGACCCTGTCCCAGCCCTCAAAAAAGACACGAAAACCTACTCCATAGACGCACTCTATCCTGAAACAGCCTACGTCGTGGCCGAGCCGCAACAGCTGCGTGGCTTGGATGTCATCCACTTGGGCCTTTGCCCCGTGCAGTTCAACCCAGTGAGACAAGAAATCTCCGTCAGCCGCCAGATGGACATCGAAATCCGCTTTGAAGGCGGCAATGGACATTTCGGCGACGACCGCCTGCGCTCACCTTATTGGGACCCCATCTTGAAGAACAACATCCTCAACTACGACTGCCTCGCCCCCATCGACTATGATGCCCGCAGGCAGGAATGGACGAGAAACCGCGCCACGGGCTGCGAATACCTCATCCTCACACCCAACAACGACGCCTTCATCAGTGCCGCACAAGAGCTGGCCAACTACCGCACACGCCAAGGCATCCTCACCAATGTGATGTCCATCGGGGAAACGGGAGCCACCACGCCTGGCTTGCTAAGAACATGGATCAGAGAGATTTACGCCAACTGGGACATTGTGCCCGCTGCAGTATGTATCTTGAGCGACCAAGGCACCGAACTCAGCCAATATGTGCCTGCCTTCCGCACACAAAGCATCAAGGACGGCTTCATCTCTTCCGACAACCCTTACGCCGACATCAACGATGACTTCCTCCCCGACATCTGCTTCTCGCGCCTCGTCGCACAAAACGAGTCGGAGCTGCCCATCTTCGTCGGCAAACAGATGGAATATGAGTACACCAACCCCTGCATGAACCTCTACTACTACAAGCACCCGTTGACGGCCTCGGCATGGCAAACTACTCTGTGGTTCCAAATCACCATCACGACCATCTACGGCTACCTCAGCCAACATGGCAAACTTCCCACCCGCCTCAGCGAAATCCACTCTGGAGAATTGAGCGACCAATGGTCGACGGCCAGCAATACCAATTACATTGTCAACTATTTCGGCCCCAACGGTTTAGGTTACATCCCTGCCACGCCAGGCGAACTTGGCGGATGGACAGGTGCCACGGCAGAGCACGTCATCCAGGCCTTCAACCAAGGCGCTTACCTCGTGCAGCACCGCGACCACGGCTGGTCACAGAAATGGTATCAGCCCCTGATTCAAAACAGCGACTTCAACGCCATCAACAATCCGGGACAAATGCCTTTCATGATTTCCGTCAACTGCAAGACGGGACAGTACGACCTCGGTGGCAACTGCTTCACCGAAGGCCTGATGCGCATGACACGCAACGGACAAAACGCTGGCATCGTGGGAGCCATCAGTCCCTCGGGACAAACCTTCTCCTACGCCAACGACATCTTTCTCTGGGGCATTTGGGATCACTTCGACACCGAATTCTTACCCAACTACGGCCCCTTTGGTAACCATATTGCCGAGTGGATGCCCGCTTTCGCCACCGTGGCAGGCAAGTACTTCCTGGCCGAAAACGTCTTCCCCAACACCAACGCAGACATGCGTGTCACCATCGACAACGCTTTCCACTCGCATTGCGACGCTTTCTTGAGGGTTTTCACGGAGGTGCCACAAAACATACAGGCCACCCATGACGCCACCATCACCTGTTTCTCCCCGTTCCACATCACGGCTCCTGAAGGGATTCAAGTCGCCTTGAGCACCGAATATGGCGGAAAGGTCCACCTGTTGGCCACCACCGTCGGCACTGGCGAGGAACAAACGCTCTATGTCATGGATTACGTGCCTAACAACGCTGTACATTTGACCATGACGGGATTGAACTACCTCCGCCATGAGGAAGACATTCCGTTGATACCCATCAGCGGGCCGTTTGTCGTCGCCGACAGCGTTTCCGTCAACGATGGTGCAGTTCATCTGCATCATGGCGAGTCCGTCACGATGGACATCAACATCCGCAACGTGGGTTCGGCGACAAACGAAGCCGGAACTGCTATCCTTGCCAACACTACTGGCCAAATGGAAATCTTGCAACCGCAAGCCTCTTTCCCTGCCTTGGCCCCCGACGAAGACCTTTTGCTTGAAGACGCCTTCCAGTTCAACCTCATTGACAACGTCCCCGACGGAAGCCGTGTGCCTTTCACCATCACGACCCAATTCAACGGCCAAAGCTTTGAGCGCGAGTTTGACGTGGCTGTCGACGCCCCACGCATCTTGGCGGAGCTCATCACCATCGACGACCAAGCCGGCAACGGCAATGGTTACCTTGACCCAGGCGAGTACGCCAGCCTCACCTTCCGCCTCACCAACACCGGCCATTATGAAGCCATTAGCCCAAGCATCGCCTTGCTGCAAGATGATGGCTACGCCAGAATCATCACGCCCGAAACGACAGTCAACGACATACCCATCGGAGCCACGACCGAAATCACCTTCGACGTTTACATCGAGTTTTTGGCCGGCGAGGCGCCAGCCATCGATTTCATCCTCAACTCCACCTGCGGCAACCTCGTCATGAGGCAAACTTTCAATTGCACGATAGGCTTCTCGTTGGAGGATTTTGAGACGGGAACATTCGACACGAACTATTGGACCAACGACCCAGAACACCCCTGGCAAATCGTCAATGTCGGTGCCATTTACGGTGACTATTGCGCCCAGTCGGACACCACCATCACGCACGATGAGTCGTCGAGCCTCACCTTCACCTACACCTCAAATGTAGAGGGATCCATTGCCTTCTACAGCAAGGTTTCGTCGGAGGCCAACTACGACTTCTTGGTCTTTGCCATCGACGATGAAGAAATGATTCGCTGGTCGGGCACGGTGGCCTGGTACGAACATTCCTACAACGTAAGACCCGGACGGCACGAGTTCCACTGGACCTATCTCAAAGACTACTCGGTGTCAAACGGCGACGACTGCGCCTGGCTTGACTACATCACCCTGCCGCCTTGCTTGGACCAGACCGCCGAGCAAACCGTCCTTCCGCTGACCTTGCACCCCAACCCCACCACCGACCAAATTAGTATCGATATAGAGCAAGAGGGACACTTCATGGTGCAGGTCTTCGACGAGAGCGGACGACTCATCCTGACGGAGAAAGACACCCATGTCATCAGCATGAAGGGCAAGCCCGCTGGCATGTACAATGTCGTCGTCACGCAAGACGGACAACGTTGGAGCCGAAAGATTATCAAGATGTAGCAGACCGACGTTTGTCCCTCGTTTTCCTTCAGCATTGATTTTTTCATCCCCTTTCGTCATGAAACGAGAGGGGATGTCATAGTTTTATTAGCAAAAACAGATAGACAAACCCAAATTCGGCAGATTTTTACCATATTGATTATCAATTTTGTATAAACTAAAAACCTTCCAAAATGATAGACATAGCATGTATGCCTCTTGACAAAGTGTTTTCATGTTGAAGTTTATTGTACTTTTGCCGTCAAAGAAACACATCATAAACATGATTACGATGAAAAAGAAACTATTTACGCTACTGATGGCCATTATTGCTATGGCAAGCCTCCATGCCCAAGAGGGCACCATTGTCTATACGGAATACAACTGCGACACGCTTATTAGCGGTAATTTTGTTAGCATTTGTTTCGATGTTGATTCCGATGGGCAAAGTGATTTAAGGATTATAAGAATAGACGGATCTACCACCGAACACGTTTGTGGGTTTCAATTCGTAGAAGAATGGTGGAATTATTCTGACACAACGCTCCTCGCCACTTTTTGGGGACAGGAACAAGGGTTAGGACACGACACCCTTCTAATGGGCGATACAATTGCAAATTGTGTCAGATGGGAAGAAGCAATTGATATTCTGTATGAGAACCCAAATGTGCCCATGCCTCTAAATGGCGTGAGGTTCTATATCGGCACCCGGAAAAAAGTCGGGAACAGCTTTATTTACGGTTGGCTGGACCTCCAACCGTTTTGGTCCAACGGACTTTATATTCGTCTTTATGGAACCGCCTTCTGCACCATTCCCGATTACCCATTAATGGCTGGCCAAACCAGTTTGGATTGGGGCTTGGAAGATACCGAAGCCACAGCCTTCGCCACCATCCATCCTAACCCCACCGCGGGCCTTGTCACCATCACGGGCAAAAACCTGAAAGTTGCTGAAGTCCTCAACACGCTTGGCCAAAGCGTGGCCACCACGCAAGGCCAGGGTGAAACGTTACAAATCGACATCGCCAACTTGCCTGTGGGCATTTATTTCGTACGGGTTACAGATGAGGAAGGGAGAAAGTGCGTGCGTAAGGTGGTAAAGGAATGAAGTTTCGGGGATTGCAAATCCCCTTATTCGAGGCCAGCGGATTACAAATCCGCTGGAACAAATAGACAAGCCCAAATCCGGTATTCCATATAAAAGCATAAAGAAATGAAAAAGCAATTGATTCCCATACTTCTGCTACTCAGCTTCCAGATAGCTCAAGCGCAAACAGAAAACTACTTGATTTACAAAGAATACGAACCGAATTATTGGATTGAGCTGATGGTTGACCAACAATACGACATTGACATAAACGATGACGGCATAGCAGACATCAGATATGAGACTTTTCAAGGAGGTTCTGGTTCTTGGACCATTGCGTCTTACGCTTTTGCCATAAACAATTGGGAGGCATGCAATTTCTGTGTAGTCCCATGTGGCTACAACAATGTCTTTTTTGATTTGTCAATACCTCTTAATACCCCTTCTCTTGTTTGGGACTCACGGTGTCTTGCCGAATCATACGGTTATAATCAGCTTCCGTTGCATTTCAAAGTGGCTTTGAGACTAAGCGACGGAGCGAATTATTATTATGGTTGGGTTGAATTTGATGAAAACCGTGAAGGTTACTATAAAGCTCTTTTGCATGTATCAAGAACATGCTTTTGTGCTATCCCAAACTACCCACTCCGTTGGGGACAAACAAACTTAAATGAGGGCACAGAGGAAAACGAAGCCACCGCCTTCGCCATCGTTTACCCCAACCCCACCACGGGCCTTGTCACCATCACGGGCAAAGCCCTCAAACAAGCCGAAGTCCTCAACACACTCGGACAATGCGTGGCCACCACTCAAGGCCAGGGTGAAACGTTACAAATCAACATTGCCAACTTGCCTGTGGGCATTTATTTTGTCCGCGTCACGGATGAGGAAGGACGAAAGTGCGTGCGTAAGGTGGTAAAGGAATGAAGTTTCGGGGATTGCAAATCCCCTTATTCGAGGCCAGCGGATTACAAATCCGCTGGAACAAATAGACAAGCCCAAATCCGGCAGATTTTTATCATATTGATTATCAATGTTGTATAAATCAAAGAACTTCCGATTTGATAGACAAAGCATGTATACTTCTTGACAAAGTGTTTTTGAATTGGGGTTTATTGTACTTTTGCTGTCAAAGAAACACATCATAAACATGATTACGATGAAAAAGAAACTATTTACGCTACTGATGGCCATTATTGCTACGGCAAGCCTCCATGCCCAAGAGGGCACCATTGTCTATACCGATTACGGTTCTGACACGGTATTCAGATCTTTATTTACAAAACTGCCATCAACCATCAAAATCTATTAAGCCATGAAAAAAGCACTAATCATCTGTTTCGTATTCTTATGCGTATCCTTGTCTGCAAAGTCACAAGCAACCCAAGTTTGCCAACCCGACTCCGCCACAATCTATTTTGACATGAGCAC
>Ga0310786_10002431_pt1 | contig 28486 bp, 49 predicted proteins | sample AusTroGonzalo_MG_FD_203881 | JGI IMG/M metagenome (GOLD analysis project Ga0310786, IMG submission 203881) | Bovine rumen microbial communities from tropical cattle in Woodstock, Queensland, Australia - Gonzalo_03 (v2) (version 2) | ecosystem: Host-associated > Mammals > Digestive system >...
GTCGATTTTTTGCGATTCCCCTCGCGAAAGCCTCGAATTGTTCGGAGATATGCAGAAAAACAACTACATTCTGGAATATTACCAGAAGATAAACGATGGTTCCATTACCGTCGGCCGCTGGATACGCCTTTTATACGAATACATCGTGTCCGGCATCGAGGAAAAGAGGTTTTTCTTCGACCAGAGGAAGGCAAATCACGCGATCGAGTGGATCGAGGAGCATTGTTTTCACGTAAAAGGCAAGCTCGCGCCGCATAACTTGAAATTAGAGCTCTGGCAGAAGGCTCTTATTTCAACTATGTTCGGAATCTGCGACAACGACACCGGCCTTCGTGTTTTCACGGAGGTCGTGCTTATTGTCGCCAGAAAGAACGGAAAAAGTATACTGGCGAGCGCGATTGCGAACTATCTGTTCCGTGCCGGCGGCGAGTACGGTGCCGAGATCTACACCATCGCTCCGAAACTGGACCAGGCGGCCATCGTCTTCGACTGTACCTACCAGATGATCCAGCTGGATCCTGACCAGATAGAGCGCAGGGAGCGGATCGCGGAGGAACGACTGGCGACTCACTCGAAGGTGGAGGAAGATCCGGAGCTCGTCAAAAAGCGGGTGTCGGACATCTACTTCCCGGCGACGATGTCGGTCATGAAGAAGCTGCCGTTCTCTTCGAAGCGCTCCGACGGCTACTCGCCGCTCCTCACCATCTGCGACGAGATCGCCGCCTGGGAGGGCGACAAGGCGCTCAAGCAGTATGAGGTCATGGCCTCGGCCACCGGCGCTCGCGAGGATCCTATCCTTCTCTCCTGTTCGACTGCCGGCTACGTGAGCGACTCCATCTATGACGAGCTGATGAAAAGGGCAACAAGGTTCCTCCTGGGTGACTCCCGGGAGACGCACCTGTTGCCTTTTCTGTACATGGTCGACGATCCGGAGAAGTGGAACGACATCAATGAGCTGAGGAAGTCGAACCCGAACCTCGGCGTGTCCATCAAGACGAGCTTCCTCCTGGATGAGATCATCAAGGCCGAAGGCAGCCTGAGCAAGAAGAACGAGGTGCTCACGAAGTACGCGAACGTGAAGCAGAACTCGTCCCTCGCCTGGTTGTCCTCGAAGACGGTCGAGAAGGCCATAGGTCCGGAGATCAAGCCGGAGGACCTGGCCAACTCCTACTGCGTCGCCGGCATCGACCTGTCGCAGACGCGGGACCTCACCGCGGCCTGCGTGGTCGTGGAGAAGGACGGCCAGCTCTACGTGCTGTCGCATTTCTGGCTGCCGGCAGAGCGCATCGACGAGGCCACCCAGCGGGACGGCCTGCCGTATCAGATCTACATCCAGCGCGGCCTGCTCACGCCTTCCGGAGACAACTTCATCGACTACCACGACTGCTATCAGTGGCTGGTGGATCTCGTGGAGAAGTATCAGATCCTCCCGCTCCAGGTCGGGTACGACCGCTACTCCGCGCAGTATTTGATCAACGACCTGAAGGCCTACGGCTTCAAGACTGACGACGTCTTCCAGGGCGAGAACCTCTACGGAGTCATGCAAGAAGCGGAAGGTCTGCTGGAGGACGGCAGGATCCACATCGGGACGAACGATTTGCTGAAGGTACATATGCTCGACTCCGCGGTCAAGATGTCCGTGGAGCGCGGGCGAGGAAAACTGGTTAAAGTGCGGCCGACGGCCCACATCGACGGAGTGGCTGCGCTCATGGACGCGCTGACCGTCCGGCAGAAGTGGTGGGGAGAGATCGGCGAACAACTCAAGAACACGGGGTGAAGGAATGGGACTCTTTGCTAAGATCTTCGGAAGCGCTCCGAAGCCGGAGGGAAAGTACGAGGGAGCATTCAAGATGCTCAACGGGTACATCCCTCACTTCAGCTCCTGGAGCGGGAGCATTTATGAGAGCGAGCTCATCCGGGCGGCGATCAACGCCAGGGCGACTCATATCGGAAAGCTAAAGGTCGAGACCTTCGGGTCCGCGCGGCCGGCGCTTCAGTCGAAGCTTCGCCGTGGCCCGAACGAGTTCCAGACATGGGAGCAGTTCCTCCGGAGGCTCTCTACGATCCTGGATATTCATAACACGGCCTTCATCTGCCCGGTATGGGACGAGTACGGCGAGATCTCCGGCGTGTACGCGCCTCTGCCTTCCCGGTGCGAGGTGGTGCAGTTCTCCGGCAAGCCGTATCTGCGCTATGAGTTCAGCGACGGCCAGAAGGCCTCCGTGGAGATGGAATACTGCGGAGTCATGAATCGCTTCGCGTACCGCTCCGACTTCTTCGGCGAGACGAACCACGCGCTGAACAACACGCTGGACCTCCTCGCCATCCAGCACCAGGGCATCGAAGAGGGCGTGAAGTCTGCGGCATCCTACCGGTTCATGGCCAAGCTGAACAACTTCAGCAAGGCCGAGGACCTGGCCAAGGAGCGCAAGCGCTTCACCGCGGAGAACTTCTCCAGGGACGCCGACGGCGGCGGCCTTCTGCTCTTCCCGAACACCTACGCCGACATCAAACAGATCGAGGTCAAGCCGTGGGTGGTCGACGACAAGCAGATGGAAGTCATCCGTGCCGGCGTCTTCGAATACTTCGGAGTGAACGAGGACATTCTCACAAACCGGGCCTACGGCGACGCCTGGTCCGCGTTCTATGAAGGCGTCGTGGAGAGCTTCGCGATTCAGTTCTCCGAAGTCATGACGAAGATGCTCTTCACCTTCCGGGAGCAGGGCCTCGGGAACCGCGTGATGGCCACCGCAAACCGGCTGCAGTACATGACAAACGCGGACAAGCTGAACGTGTCGGCCCAGCTCCTCGACCGCGGGATGCTCACGCTGAACGAGGCCCGCGAGATCTGGAACCTCCCGCCCATCGACGGAGGCGACAACCGGATCATCCGCGGCGAGTATTACAACGCGGACCAGAAAGTCGACGAAGGGGGCGGTGAAGAATGAGACGCGGATCTACTCCCACGAACGTGTTCGACGTCAACGTGGATCTCACCGACGCGAAAGTGTACGTCGACTACGAACAGGACGGCAAGATCGTCCTGGAGAAGACCGGCACCGACCTGACGGTGGCCACGGATTCCGTGACGGTGGTCCTCTCCCAGGAGGACACGCTGGCATTCCACGACGGCCGGGTGCTCATCCAGCTCCGGTATGTGGACCAGTTCGGAACGGCTGATGCCTCGAACATCATCAGCACGACCGCCGAGCGGATCATCAAGGACGGGGTGATCCAGTATGGCGTTTAAGGCGACATTTTCTGGAGAATCTCACTTTTCTGCCCGCTTAACTGGCTCGGAACAGTTCGACGCGGACATGACGAACACGATCTACAAACCGATCGGCGACTACTACACCGGGCGGTATGAGATCATTCCGACCGACTTCGACCAGACGATTCACATCAACGGCTTGGTAGCGACAAACGACATTACGGTCAAAGCGGTGCCAAATGATTATGGAAAAATCATATGGGACGGCTCGATCATTTATGTGAGGTAGTGAAATGGCACAGAACGTAGTAATTAACGGCGTTACGTATTCTAACTGTCCGGAAGTTAATATTCCAAAGTCCGGCGGCGGGATCGCTAAGTTCTTCGACACTTCCGACGGCAACGCCGCCAGCGGCGACATCCTCACCGGCAAATCCGCGTACAACGCGTCCGGTGCCGTGTCCGGCGGTATGGCCAACAACGGCGCGACCGGTGGAACGATCACCACGAAGGCCGGCAGCGTTTCCATTCCTTCCGGATTCACTTCCGGCGGCTCCGTTACGATCGCGACGGCCGCGGTGGCCGACTTGACAAGCGGCAACCTCCTGAGCGGGAAAACGGTGCTGGGTGTTTCCGGCTCCCTGACGGTGCCGACTGTCTCCCAGGACGGAACCACCCATGTTCTGAGCATCGCTTGACGGAGGTGATCACATGGCTTCGGACATCGCCCTCATGGGTGCGGTGTACCCGTCCGTCCCTGCGGTAAACCTTCCGAAGAACGGCGGCGGTACGGTCCGCTTCACGGACGTCAGCGCGACGGACGCGATCGAGGCCGATGTGGCCGCCGGCAAGCAGTTCTTCAAAGCAGACGGAACGCAGGCCACCGGGACGGCATCCGGAGGAGGCGGCGCGACGAACTTCATCACCGGGTCCTTCAAGACTTCGGCGACGACCGGAGCTGCCGCCACGTACACGCTGCCATACACGGGGAGCGGGTACCCACTCGCCGCGCTGATCTTCATCAAAGGCGGCGCGTACAACAACACGTCCTCCGGGAACTCCACGTGGTACAACAGCACCCAGCGCTACGCCATCGGCGAGTGGGGTTTCCACAAGTCGGTGCAGGACTCCACGCCAACATACGGGACCTCCGGGACGCAGAACCAGGGCGTCACGCACGGGATCTATAAGAACTCGACGTCTTCGGCGACTTCCTATTCCAGGACCAGCGCGATGAGCACCAACGTTTTCTCGTCATCGAACGCCACGAACGCAGTGGCCACTGCCGTCCGGTTCAAGGGAAATGCGAAGACGCTGTCCTATTTTGTCGCCTCGTCCTCGTATGGACTTTTGGCAGATACCGAGTACACCTACGAGATCCTGTACTCCAGTTAAACGAAAGAAGGGAAAAAAGTGGCAAACAAAACGATTGAAGACAAGCTGAACGAGGGCCGGCAGTACAGGAACATCGCCGCCGGCAACATGGACCTAAGGAGCGAGAGCGAGGGCGAGTATCTGGTCGAAGGATATGCCACGACCTACAACGAGCCCTATGAGCTGTTCTCCTTCGAGAACTTCACTGTCCGCGAACAGGTGGATCCTCACGCCTTCGACGAGGCGAACGTGGACGATGTGATCATGCAGTACAACCATGAGGGACGCGTCTTCGCCAGGACGAAGAACGGCACCCTGAAGCTTCTCTCCGATGAGCACGGCCTGCAGATCCGCGCGGATCTCTCCGGCACCGAGCTCGGACGAGAGGTATTCAGGGAGATCAAAGGCGGGTACACCGACAAGATGTCCTTCGGTTTCAACGTGCTGGAAGACAAGCGCGAGGAGACCGAGAACAAAGAGACCGGGCACGTCGACATCCTCCGGACGATCACACGCATCGGCCGGCTGTACGACGTCTCTGCAGTCAGCATCCCCGCAAACGACGCAACGAGCATCAGCGCGAGAGCCTACGGCGAGGGAGTGATCGCCGAGGTCGCGGAGGAGATCCGCAAACGCGAGGAGCGGGAGCGTCGGATGCGTGAAATTAAAGAACTTTGCGAGGTAGAAAAATGAACTTTGCCGAGATGTCCATCGAAGAGATGGAGGCAAGGCTTGCTGCCATCCCGGCAGAGGCCGAAGCCGCAGAAGACGATGCTCAGGAGAACCTCCTGAACGAGGCTCGGAGCATCAGGGAAGAGCTGGAGCAGCGCAAAGCCGCCGAAGCTCAGAGAAACGAGACCCGCGCCGCCGTCGCGAACGGTGAGGGCGAGGTCGTAAACGAATTTTCGAAAGGGGAAAAACACACAATGACTCTCGAAGAGATCCGTGGCAGCCATGAGTACAACGTGGCCTTTGCCAACTACCTGAAGACTGAGAAGGACGACGAGTGCCGCGCCCTCCTGTCTGAGAACGCTACCGGCGGTTATGTGCCTGTTCCTTCCTACGTTGAGGGCCGCATCCGGACCGCGTGGGAGAAGACCGGCATCATGAACCTGGTCCGCAAGACCTTCGTCCGCGGCAACCTCCGCGTCGGCTTCGAGCTGAGCGCCGGCGGTGCCACCGTCCACACTGAGAGCACCACGGCCGTCACCGAAGAGACACTGACCATCGGCGTCGCCACCCTGCTCCCGAAGTCCATCAAAAAGTGGATCTCCATCTCCGACGAGGCCCTGGACCTCTCCGGCGAGGACTTCCTGGACTACATCTACGACGAGCTCACCTATCGGATCGCGAAGAAGGCTCAGGAAGAGCTGCTCGCGAAGATCGTCGCCAAGACCGCTACCGCTGCTACCAACGCTGTCAGCGTCGGCGTGACCGCCGGCACGCCCAGCTTGGGTATCATCGCTGCCGCCATGGGCGAGCTGTCCGATGAGGCCACCAATCCTGTCATCGTCATGAACAAGGCCACCTGGGCTCAGTTCAAGGCGGCTCAGGCGGCCAACGGCTACAACTACGATCCGTTTGAAGGCCTGCCCGTGTACTTCGACAGCACCGTGACCGCCTACACCTCCAGCGGTACCGCCGGCACCACCTGGTGCATCGTCGGCGACTTCGGGGTCGGCGCTCAGGCGAACTTCCCGAACGGCGCTGAGATCAACATCAAGCGGGACGACATGAGCCTGGCAGAGAAGGATCTCGTCAAGTTCGTGGGTCGTCAGTTCGTCGGCCTCGAGGCCGTCGCCTGCGACGCGTTCTGCAAGATCGTTTTCCCGTCCTAAGGTAGGACAAACGCAAAGGAGGAGGACGCATGAAGACACTGATCGCGATCCCGTGCCTGGATATGGTGCACGTGGAGTTCATGCGGTCGCTTCTGGGTATGAAACCGGTGGGGGAGTGCAGATACTCCCTCACCGCTTCTTCCCTGGTCTATGACGCGAGGAACACCCTCGCCAGACAGGCGATCGAGGAACATTACGACCGAATTTTGTGGCTTGATTCAGACATGGATTTCAAGCCGGACCTGCTTGAAAAGCTCGCCGCTGACCTCGATGAAGGCCACAAGATCGTTTCCGGGCTCTACTTCAAGCGCAAGGCTCCGGTGCTTCCGGTCTGCTACAGTGAGGTCGGTGTTTTCAAAGACGACAAAGGAAATGCGACGCCGGCGGCGCTGTGCTACGAGGAATATCCGAGAGACGAGCTGTTCCAGTGCAAGGGATTCGGATTTGGAGCCGTTCTGCACGATGTGGACATCCTCAAGGATGTGGTCGAGCAATTCGGCCTGCCGTTCTCTCCTCTGCTTGGCTTCGGAGAGGACCTCTCGTTCTGCATGAGGCTGTCAAAGATGGGCGTCAATCTCTACTGTGACTCCAGGATCAAGCTCGGCCATGTCGGCTACGGCACGATCACGGAGGACATTTATCTCGCCCAGAAGGCGAAACCACTGGTCGAAAGGGCTGAATGATATGCTGGACGCCGTGAAGCTGGCGATGAGAATCGTGACGACGGCATACGACGCGGAGATCTCGTCGCTGATCGCGGCGGCGTGTGCAGATCTCGGCATCGTGGGTGTGAGCGCGGAATCCGACACCACGGACCCGCTCCTCACTCGCGCGGTTATCACCTACTGCCGCGCGAACTTCGGGTCGCCGGATGAATACGACCGCCTGAAGGCCGCCTACGACGAACAAAAAGCACAGCTGATCACCGCGACGGGCTACGGTCTGCCGGAGGTGGTCGGCTGATGAAGATCTCAACCACGCTGACACTCTACACGGAGATCCCTCACGGGGTTTTCGAGACGATCGGAACGAACACCCGCGAGGTGTACGCCGACGTCGTGGATGTCGGCATGAACGAATACTATCTCGCCCGTTCCGCAGGGCTCGCGCCGGAGATCGCGTTTGAGCTCCCGGAGTATTCGGATTACCAGGGCGAGAAAATGGTGAAATTGGATAACACGATGTTCCGCATCGTGCGAACCACGAGGCGCGGTATGCACGAGCGCCTGATCTGCGAAAGGGTGGATGTCAATGCTGACGGATCTGTGCTCCCATCTGAAGACTAAGACAGGCTATGCCTTCGCGGTCTGGGGATGGTCTCACGCTCCCGCCGGGGATTACGGTGTAGTCAGCGGGGATGCGGACGCCACACTGTTTGCGGGTTCCAGGAACGCCGAGCATATGAGCCGGGGGTATGTGGATTACTTCACCCGGACTGATGGCGAGGCCGCGAAGGCTGCCATCGAGGACGCGCTGGCCACTGCGGGAGTCCTGTGGAAACACAACTCCGTGCAGTTTGAGAACGAGACTGGATTTGTCCACCATGAGTGGGTGATCGTATGGGACGCCTGAAAGTAACAGGCCTCACAGACTACACACGAAAGCTTGAGCAGCTGGGCACCGTGGAAAACACGGACCGGGTGGTCAAGCGGGCGATCTACGACGGTGCGAAAGTGGTCGCGGATGCTCTCAAGGCAGAGATAGACACGATCCCGGTCGTACCGAAGAACGCCGGCGGCTCACCCAACCACCAGATTGACGGTGCAGAAGCAGACCAAATCGAAGGCCTCCGGAACGGCCTCGGCGTCGCTGCGATGCGCTCAAATAACGGCGGCTGGGATACGAAGGTCTCGTTCAGCGGGTACAACTCCCACAAAACGGAGGCGTATCCGAGCGGACAGCCGAACGCCATGATTGCCGCCTCCATCGAGGGCGGTGCTTCTTTCCGTAAGAAGAACCCCTTCGTGACGCGGGCGGTGCGAAAGGCGAGGGCACAAGCCGAAGCGGCCATGGCCGCGACGGCAGAAGAGGAAATCAATCAAATCATGGAGGGATAAACACCAATGAGTGCAAACGGGAGAGTCGGGACCGGCTTCTCGTCTCCTTTTGTGGCTATTTATGCGCACACTGGAACGACCGTGTCCTACAGCTCCACGCAGGTCCTGGCGCGAGGCGTGAACGTCACCCTCACTCCGGACGATGCGGGAGATGACAACATCTTCTATGCCGATAACGGTCCCGCTGAGCGCGCCTCTGGCGTGTTCACGGGTGCTGACATCACCCTCACTGTAGACGGCCTTCTGGATGCCGCTCGTGACCTCGTCATGGGCCTCCCGGCCGCTACGGCCACCACAGTGGGCACCGCGACTGTGAACGCCACCTACTTCGATGATGATCAGAGCATCCCGTACATCGGCATCGGCTATGTCGTGCGCTACATGAGCGACGACTCCACCACCTATGTCGGCACCGTGCTGCCGAAGTGCAAACTGGACCAGATCGCTGATTCCTTCTCCACCCAGGAAGAGGACATCGACTGGCAGACCCAGGAGCTCTCCGGGCGCGTCCTTCGCGCTGATGACGAAAAGCACAAGTGGAAGATCATCTCTGAAGGTCTTGCCACCGAGGCTGAGGCCATCAACTTCGTGAAGGTCTCCCTTGGAGGTTCCATCTAAAAACGCATTGTTCCACAAGGAGGAGAACGAATGAAAATCTACGGGAACGAACGCGGGTTTCTCATGACAGTCGGGGCGAGCGCGGAGATCGCCAAGCTCTGCCCCGGCGAGAAACTGCAGAACCTGTCCCATGTGTTCAGTGAGGATGCAGGGGATGCCGCCTCGCTGGAGACGACTGCGAAGCTGATCGTGGCCTTGAATAAGGGCTACGAGGAAAACCTTCACTTTGCGGATCCTTCTCACCCGGCACAGCCGCTGACAGTCGCGGAGGTCCTGTCGCTGACAGTCGACGACTTCCGGCAGCTGCAGAGTGAGGCCGTGGCCGCGATGCTCCCGAAGCGGGAGATCGAGTCCGAGCCGGTAAAAAAAAACACGGTAGAACCGACCACATAGAGCTCAGCCCGATGTGGCTGGTCTTTTACGGCCGGAAGGAGTTCGGAATGACGAGGGCCGAAGTGTGGTCTGCCTCCCTGTGGGAGATGCAGGATATGCTTGCGGCCCTCGCAATCTATAATGGCGCCGCGCAGCAGAAGCGGCCTAAGAGACAGTGGACCTATGACGAGGTCATGGCCTTGAAGTGATGAGGTGATCAAATGCCCGCGAATATCGGCGCGAAGATCGGCGTAGACGGCGAGAGAGAATACCGTCAGGCGCTATCGAATATCAATCAGCAGACTAAGGAGCTCAACAGCGAGATGGCGCTGCTGACCTCCTCGTTCGATAAAAACGCATCCGCGGAGGATAAAGCGGCCGCGAAGTCTCAGGTCCTCCAGCGGCAGATCGCGAACCAGACGGACAAGGTCGGTATGCTGTCCGAACGGTACAGCAAGCAGCAGAGCGAGCTGGCCAGACTAAAGTCCGAAATGGAACGCGCCACCCAGGAGTTCGGTGAAAACTCCAAGGAGGCACAGGACGCGGCCAACAAGTATAACACCTTCGCGACGCAGACATCGAAGACGAAGACCGAGCTGAACAAAGCGCAGGCCGACCTCAACAAGATGACTCGCGAGCTGGAGGAAGCCCAGAACCCCACCCAGGAGGAATCCGAAGCGGTCAAGGACATGGGCAAGAACTTCGGCGAGGCCGGCGAGAAGGGCCTGTCCTTCGGCGACATCCTGAAGGCGAACGTGATCAGCGACGTCATCGTCGGCGGTATCAAGGCGCTGGCCTCCGCGATCGTGTCAGTGGCGAAGGGCATCGCCGAGACAGTCACCGAGACCGTTCAGTGGGCAGATGACCTGGCAACACTCTCCGTGCAGACCGGCATCTCTACGGACCGGCTCCAGGAGATGGAGTACATGGCCAACCTCGTGGACGTCGATGTCGAAACCATCACGGGATCCATGGCCAAGATGACGCGGAACATGAGCTCCGCGGCCGATGGATCAGGAGCGGCAGCTGATGCCTTCGCAGAGCTTGGCGTATCCGTCACCGATGCGGACGGCAATCTCCGCGACAGCCAGAGCGTTTTCAATGACGTCATCGACGCGCTGGGTGCGATGGAGAATCCGACACAGCGCGACGCCACTGCAATGGCCATCTTCGGAAAGTCAGCTCAGGAACTGAACCCGCTGATCGCAGCCGGTTCCGATGCTCTCGCCGCTTACGCCCAGGAGGCTCACGATGTCGGCTATGTGGTCGGAGAGGAATCCCTGACTCCCCTGCTTGGGATGTCGGATGCTCTGGACCGCATTAACAAGGCAGGCGATGAGATCAAGAGGACCGTAGTGGCAGCGTTCTCTCCGGCGTTCGTGAAGGCGCTGGAGCAGATCGTGCCGGCAGTCCAGGAGATTGCGAAGGCCGTCGGCGACCTTCTCAACGGAGACATGGACCTTGACGAGTTCATTGACATGGTCTCCGGCTGGGTCAGCAAGCTCGGCGACAAGCTCCGGGAGAAGCTCCCGCAGATCATGGAGCAGGGCGGCAAGGCCATCCTGGCTCTGGCTCAGGGCGTCGCACAGAACCTTCCAAAGATTCTGCAGTCCGCGGGCGAGATCGTCCTCACGCTGGCCACCGGGATCATCCAGGCAACGCCTACGCTCGTGACGTCCGCGGTGAATCTCGTCATCAGTCTGGTGAATACCATCGCGGAGCAGGCGCCGACGCTCATCGACGCGGCGGCCAAGATGGTTACCTCTCTCGTCACCGGCCTCCTGTCTTCGGATACCATCACGAGCATCGTGAAGGCCGGCGTCGGCCTCGTCCAGGCTGTGGTTCGGGGTGCGCTGGATGCGGTCCCGGAGCTCGTGAAAGCGGCGCCGAAGATCGTCATCGGGCTCATCGAAGGTCTGATGGAGAGCGCGATCCTCGTCGCGGAGGCGGGCATCGAGCTCCTCACATCGCTGGTAGACAGTCTCCCGGAGATCATCTCAGTCCTGGCAGAATCCATGGGCGAGCTGGTCGCAGGCGTTATCCTGGCATTGATCAAACTGGCTCCGAAGCTCGCAGAAGCAGGCGTGGACCTCTTTGTCGCCCTGATCCGGAACGCGCCGGCCATCATCAAGGCCGTGATCATGATCATCCCGCAGATCGTGGAGGCGCTCATGATGGCGCTGATCAACGCAGGGCCGGAGATGGCAGCAGCCGGAGAGGAATCCCTCAGTCATCTGTGGGACCACCTCGGCGATGTCCTGGAAGAGGCGAAGAAGGCCGGCAAGGAGCTCATCGACAAGCTCATCGAGGGCATCTTCTCCATGTGGTCCTCGCTGAAGGCCTCCGGGCGTGAAGCGCTGAATCAGTTCGGCAAGGGCTTCAAGGAACTCTTCCCCGATGCCTACGCCTGGGGCCGTGATATGCTCCAGAACTTCATCAACGGCATCAACTCCATGAGAAGCGCCCTGAGCGGCGCGGTCGTCGGTGCGGCGAGGATCGTCAAGAACAACCTGGGCTTCTCCGAGCCGACGGAAGGACCTCTCAGCAACTTCTCCACCTACGCGCCGGACATGATGAAGCTCTACGCGCAGGGCATCCGAGACAATATGTACATGGTCGAGAACGCAGCGGTCCAGGCGGCGACCGGAGTCGCCGGCACCTTCGCACCGCAGTCCTCGTCCGTCAATTACGGCGGTGTGAATATCACCGTCAACGCATCCGATGAAATGACCGCGCGGGAGATCGCGGACGCGGTCATGGAGGAGATGCAGAACGCGGTCGCAAGAAGGGAGGCGGTATACGCATGAGCCTCACGTTCAATGGTGTCAATTCCGACAGCCTCGACGTCATCGTTGAGAAATATCCGGACCGCGTGATCCCGGAGCGCATCGTGGAGACGGTGCGCGTCCCCGGACGCAACGGAACCCTCACGAGGACGCAGGGGTTCGCAAATGTAGTGCAAGACTACGACGTGTACGTCTCGGCAGAGGCGGCTGGTCTTCCTTCTGCCTCTGCCGCGATGGCCGCCTGGCTTCTTGCACCCGAAGGCTACCAGCGCCTGGAGGACTCCTACAACTCCGGCGAGTACAGGATGGCCAGGCTGATCCAGAACGCGGACCTTCAGAACTTCTTCAACAAGTACGGCCGCGCGACGCTGTCATTCGACTGCCTGCCTCAGCGCTGGCTGACGACCGGCGAGACGGCCACGACCTACACGGTGAACACCACGATCACGAACCCGACGAAGTTCACGGCCCTGCCTCTGATCGAGGTGGTCGGCACCGGCGACATCGTCTTCTCGCTCGGTGGCTTCTCCGTGGCCATCGAGGACCTTGTGTCTTCCATCACCTTGGACTGCGAGGCCCAGAACGCCTACGACGGCCAGGACAACCTCAACTCCAGCATCACTCTGAGCGACGGTGAGTTCCCGCAGCTCGCGCCTGGATCCAACTCGCTGACCATCACGACCGGGTCCGTGACCTCCATCACTATCACACCAAGGTGGTGGACGATTTGAGCATTCTCAGACAGATACCGAAACTGTTCTACGAAACCGACACCGACTTCTCCTCCCAGGGCCTCGGAGCTCTGACCGACGCCATCTCATGCCAGGTCCGGGAGGAGCTGAACGGTGCCTACGAGCTGACGATGGTTTACCCGATCGCCGGCATTCACTTCGACGAGATTGCATCCCGCTCCATCATCGTGGCCAAGCCGAACCCGGTGAGTGATCCGGTTCCCTTCCGGGTGTACGCGATCACGAAGCCGATGAACGGCCGGTGCACGATCCGGGCCGCCCACCTGTCCTATGACCTGGACGGCATCCCGGTCGCTCCCTTTTCTTCTGCGAGCGTCACCGGCGCTCTCTCCGGGCTCACGACCTACGCGGCCACGGCCTGCCCGTTCTCCTTCACGACAGATCTCGCGACTTCCGCTGACTTCTCCGTGCCGGTGCCGGCAAGCATCCGCTCCCGCATGGGAGGAACGGAAGGCTCCATCATCGACGTGTACGGCGGCGAGTGGGTGTACGACTACAACGGCAACCCGTACTCCATCAAGCTCGCGTCTGCGCGTGGATCCAACCAGGGCGTGACGATCCGCTACGGAAAGAACATGACGTCCCTGGAACAGGAAGAGAACATCTCGGCAGTCTACACCGGGGTGTATCCCTACTACACCGACATCGAAGGAAACGTGATCACGCTGCCGGAACAGATCGTCCAGGTGAGCGGCTCGTTCTCCTTCTCCCGCATCCTTGCGCTGGATCTCACCGCCGAGTTCGAGACAGCTCCGGACGAGGACCAGCTGCGGAACGCGGCCAACGCCTACATCACCCGGAACAACATCGGCGTCCCGACAGTGGCCATTCGCGTCGGCGTGATCATGCTCGGCACGACGGACCAGTACAAGGGCGCGGCGCTCCGGGAGGACATCGAGCTCGGTGACACCGTTGAGGTGTACTTCAACGACCTCGGCATCAACACTTCTGCCCGGTGCGTGGCCACCATATACGACCCGCTGACCGCCGGCTACGAGGTGGAGATCGGGTCCGCTCGGTCCACGATCGCGGAGACCATCGCGTCTATGAACGGCGACGTCACCACGCTGGTGAACGGAGTGACCACGCCGATCACGGCCGCCATCCATCGTGCGACCGACCGGATCGTCGGCAACCTCGGCGGCTATGTGGTCCTCCGGGACTCAGACGGCGACGGTGATCCGGACGAGCTCCTCGTCATGGACGCGCCGGACGTCAACACGGCCACGAAGGTGTGGCGCTTCAACCAGCAGGGCCTCGGCTACTCCTCGAACGGATACAACGGCACCTACGGCCTTGCCATGACGGCCGACGGCGAAATCGTAGCCGATTACATCACGGCCGGGCATATGCAGGCCGACAGGATCACGATGGGCGCGGTCTCCGGCGACGAGCTGACGGACTACTTCCGCGTCTACCTGGACGCGAACTCCCGCGCGGTCGTCGAGCTGGGTGCCGATGAGAACAACATCGTCCTGAGGCTTCAGAACGACAGGATCTCATTCTACGACACCCAGGGGACGGAGCTGGCCTACTTCTCCGACAACTCCTTCAAGATCGTCACACTGCAGAGCTTCATCCTCCAGGGGCTGAAGATCGCGGTCCTCGACAACGGTGCCTATGGTTTCATGGCAGTATAAGGAGGCGAACGCATGGCAACCTGGTCACAGACTTTCTCGGTCAATAACAAATACTCGCTGACGCTGACCGTCACCGAGCAGAGCACCGACATCGCAAACAACACGTCCTCGGTGTCCTACTCGCTGGTCATGGCCACCGCGGCGAACTCCTTCACCGGATACGCGGACTACCGGACGCAGATCTCCGTTTCGCTGAACGGCTCCGCGGTGTACACCTACGACGCCTCACGTAACTTCAACGCGTCAGCTGCGTCGAGCTACTCCGAGACGCTCTGCTCCGGCACGAAGACCATCTCCCACAATGCAGACGGCACGAAGACCATGGCCTGCGCGGCCTCTGTCTCCGTGGCCTCCGGTCCCTACTCTCCCGGCTCCGCATCCATCTCGCAGAACCTCACGCTGACGACGATTCCTCGTGCGTCAACGTGCTCCTGGAGCGGGGACTTCGTCATCGGCACCGCAAAGACCATCACCATCACCCGAGCCTCGTCCTCGTTCACCCACAAGCTGACGATGGTGCTCGGCTCCAAGACGGTGACCCCGACCTCTTCCGCAACCACATCCTACTCGTGGACACCGCTCGCCACCGACTGGTCGGGTCAGTTTCCCACGCAAACCTCCCGGACAGGCACCATCACGCTCTACACCTACAACGGCTCCACGCTCATCGGGTCGAACGCCTACACCTTTACCCTAAAGATACCCGATAGCTGGAAACCGAGCGTTTCGGTGACCCTGTCGCCATCGACCACCAACGCCTTTATATCTGGCACCGGGCTCTATGTCGCTGGCTACTCGAAAATCTCAGCGGCGATCACTGGCACGGCGGCAACCGGGGCGGCAATCAGCTCCTACACCATCTCCGGGGCTTTCTCCAAGACGGTGACCACCTCGTCATCGTCAACCACGCAAGTCTCCGGGGTGATTGCCACCTCCGGGTCGAAAACGGTGTCGGTCACTATCACCGATGCCCGAGGGCGCACTGGTAGCGCATCCGCATCGTGTACTTACACCGCATACGCATACCCAGCGGTCTCGGCTCTGTCCTACGCTCGTGGCTCGTATGTCGGCGGTGTGTGGACTACCTCGGCGGCTGGCACCGACCTCCGTATCACATTCACAGGCTCGTGCTCTTTGTCTGGCAACTCGAATGTGATGTCGTGGTCTATCGGCTCGCCTGTCTCGACCACAGGCTCCGGGCTGACCTCCGGCTCATCGATAACCCGGTACAAAACCGGGATAGGCACAACCACGGCGTACAGTGTGACGGTGACCTTGACCGACTCGGTCGGCAACTCCACGAGCCGCTCGATAACGGTGCCGACCGTGGAGATACCGTTTGTCATCGACCCCACCCTCCCCGCTATCGGCGTGGGCGCTGTGCCGCAAACGGCGAGGACGCTGGAGCTGGCAAGCAACTGGAAAATCAACACAGGCGGCGGAGAGTTTACGCCGAACACAAAAGATGTCCTCACCGATGCGTTAAGTCAGCCGCTTTATACCACAAAAGTCTACTCCGGGTCTGGAAGTTCCTATACTGGAACACTACCAGACGGTAATTTTAGGTACGGTACATTTATCGTCAATCGGCGTGGTACTTCCAGTATCGCAGTTATAGCCATTGCGGAATCGGTTACCGTGGGGCTTGCATTGAATACTGTCAGTAGCGGAAACACATGGAACGGCTGGCGCAGACTATACGCACTCGGTGCGACTACCAAGACCGCATCTTTTAATTTTTCCGCCGGAACAATAGGCACACGAGGAGGGCAAGTGGTTTGGAATTCGTCTGACATTGGTGGTATACCGATTTTTACGCAAATTACAAACATTTCCGATTCATCGGTAATAAATCCGTTGACATTTATATACAACAATAGCGTATATGTAAACGCTTATCGGTGTACATCTGGTGGCGTAATTCAAACCGTTGATGTCACTATTTATTACACATAATGGGGGTTTTGTTATGTCTTGGAAATTCTGGAAAGCGGCGCTAATCCGTGCCCTACGCACTTTCGCACAGACGGCTATTGCCGTCATCGGCACGGCGGCGGTGCTTGAGGATGTGCGCTGGTGGGCGGTCGCCTCTGCGGCGGCGCTGGCGGCGGTGCTATCTCTGCTGACGAGCGTGGCGACAGGGCTGCCGGAGGTGAGTGGCGATGTATAAGGCGATACAGATAGCGCTGAATGAGGTCGGGTACCTCGAAAAGGCGAGCAACGCCGACCTCGACAGTAAGACAGGAAACGCCGGGTTTGCGAACTACACCAAATACGCAAGAGACCTCGACAACCTCGGGGACTTCTACAACGGCAAAAAGCAAGGGTACCCTTGGTGCGAGGCGTTTGTCGATTGGTGCTTTTACAAGGCATACGGCGAGGCGATGGCGCTCACGCTACTCTGTCAACCCAAGTATTCAGCCGGAGCCGGGTGCACGCAATCAGCGCAGTATTACAAGGCACAGGGTCGCTTTTACTCGAGCCCCAAGGTCGGCGACCAGATTTTCTTTACATGGGGCGGCGGCGATGTAGAGCACACCGGGCTGGTGTATGCGGTGGATGCTACCACGGTGTACACGGTGGAGGGCAACACCTCCGGCAAATCCGGGCTTGTTCCCAACGGCGGCGGTGTGTACAAGAAGCAATACGCACGGAACAACGGCATCATCTACGGCTATGGGCGACCGAACTATGCGCTATGCGATGACGGAAGCGGCGGCGGTACCCCGGCTGATGATACAGATCAGGGAAATGGAGGAACTTGTGAAGTGACACTTCAGGTTTTGTCGGTAGGATCAGAAGGCAGCGAGGTCAAGGCCTTGCAGGCGCTCCTGATCAAACGCTGGGGGATCTCCTGCGGAGTGTATGGAATGGACGGCGACTTCGGGTCCGCGACCAAGAAGGCCGTCATCAACTTCCAGGCGAAGATGAACCTCGTCCAGGACGGCATCGTAGGACAGCAGACCTGGGCAAAGCTCCTGGGGGTGAACTAAGTGGACCTCGGAACGGTGGTGTCGGTGATCACGATCGCCACCTTCGTCTTCGGCATAGCGGCCTACGTGGCCAACCTGGCCTATAGGTTCAAGAAGCTGGAGAAGATGGCCGATCACCGAAAGGAAGACACGAAGATCATCCTCTCGAGCCTTCTCGCCTGCCTGGATGGACTTCATCAGCAAGGCGCTAATGGTCCTGTCACAGAAGCAAAAGCAAAGCTGGAGAAGTACATCGTCGAGAGTCGCTGATCAAAAGGAGGAGACGCGATGCGCGATTATGAACGAATCCCATATGACCTGAAGCGCCGATGCGTGGAGGCCTACGCTACCGGGCGGCTGACTCGACGGCAAGTCTTCGAGCAGATCTTCAAGCCGGAGCACCCGTCCATGGGGTACGAAGCCTTCCGGCGGCGCTCCAGGAGCTGGGACAAAGGCCAGATGGCCGACGAGGACACGCAGTACGCCGGAACGTATCCAGGCTTCTACGCACACGCTGCCACGGTCCACGTGCGGGCGAACGGCGACATCTCCGAGGCGTGGATCAAGACGACGAACCCGAACCTGGACTGGGATGAGATCCTCGCAAAACTAAAAGAAGGCATCACGGAGCAGTATGTTCCGCGGCCGTATCCGGAGTCGGAGTCCATGCTGGAGATCCCAATCTTCGACGCCCACTTCGGCGTGGCCACCTTCGACAACTACGCTCCCATCCTGGGCGAGATCCTCTCCGTGATCGAGGACAAGAACCGGGAAGAGATCCACATCATCATCGGCCAGGACAACCTCCACAATAACGACATGAGAGGCCACACGGCCAAGGGCACCGAGATCGAGGTGGTGGACATCCCGAACGCCTGGGCCGATGCCTGGCATTTCTGGAACGAGATCATCAAGGCCTCGCTCGCTCATTCCGCAAGGACCGTCTGCCACTACTCACGAGGCAACCACGACGAGTGCCTCTCCTGGGCGTTCTTCAAGGCTCTGGAGGCGGCGTTCCCAGACGCGGAGTTCGATGACGGCCTGCAGTACAGGAAGGCCTTCAGCTGGAGGGACTGCTTCATCGGCTTCGGCCACCTGGAGTACACGAAGGACCCCGGCAAGGTCTTCCGCGACTTTGTCCTGGACTTCCCTCAGGAGTTCGCCTCAGCTCACTGCCGGGAGATCCACACCGGCCACCTTCACCGGGAGTCGGTGGACGACGGCATCATGGTCCGCAGACTGGCCAGCGCGGTGCCGGTCGACGACTGGTCCAGGGCGAACGGCTTCATCGGTGCTCACAAAAGGTTCCAGCTCTTCGAGTTCGCACCCGGCCGCCTGAGGTCCGTGATCTACACATAATCGGTGGGATAACAAGGCAGAAATCACACATTTCAAGATTGTTTCTCCATTAACGCAAAACTGTGAGCTATTGCACGGTTTTGCGTTTTTTTGCAAACTGTTCTGCAACCTGTTTGACGGCCATCCTGTGGTGTGTGGGTTCGGTCCCACACGTAACAGGGCAATTTTCATTGCCATTTTCATTGCCATTCTTATGTCAAAATAACGTGCAAAATGTCAAAATTTTGTGCATGACGCACGGTTTTTTGTGCATCGGCAAATTTCGCAAAAGTTCCTATATTTGCTTAATTACTGCAAAAGTGCAAGAAAACACCCCGGAGGAGGTTCTTTCCAGAACTTCTTCCGGGGTTTTTCATTTTGGTGCCGGTGGTGGGGCTCGAACCCATCAAGTTTCGTTGAGATGTCCTGTCCCTCAAGGATTTTCATTTTGCCGTTGTCATTTTCATTGCAAAATTACTGTATGCGCTGTGAGGCCGTAGAATGCGCTCAGAGCCGTTCTGCGTTTCAGCGTGAATTTATATGGCAGGCAATCTGTGTGGGATGTGGCGCGATTTTTACCCACACGCCGACTTTTTGCAGTAAGTAGCAAATAAGTAGCAAATAATGCGTATTTTTGCAATGTTTTACACTATATTTACACTATTTTCGTTTACAAATCCGCATTACTTTCCTGACTTTCGTCTCCTTTATTGCCATTTTTGGGGAGCAAATCGCGGTAAAAAGTGGCAACGCGTTCCCCATACTCCTTCCGGCCCTCTTCGAGCGTATGCGTATAGATTGTGTATAGCACCGGCTTTGAGGACCAGCCTCCGGAGGCCATCGTGTACTTCTCCGGTACACCCAAAAGGTGTGATACCGAGGCGAAAGTGTGTCGCAGATCGTGGAGCCGGACCGGCGGGAGACCCAGCCGCTTCGTCAACCGCTTGAGGTATTCGTATGGAGTGTTCGGGTGGATGTCCTGGAAGAGACGGCCCTTCGCCGGGCAGGCCTTCACCATCTCCATGAGCGTCTCGTCCACCGGGATCGTCCGTCTGCCGGCGGTCGTCTTCGTGGCCGTCCTCTCCTCCCACTTGCCGTTTTTGTTCAGGACATAGGTGCGGGAGATTGTGACCGACGATTCAGTGAAATTGAAATCACTTTTCCTGAGCGCGAAGAGCTCCGATCTCCGGAGGCCGAGGAAGGCGTCCAGGAGGAGCGGGAGCTCATACCGGGTGCCGTGGATCTCCGCGAAGATGCGACGCAGCTCCTCGGGATCCAGGGCACGGCCGGCGGCGGTCGGCTTTGCCGGCAACCGCACCCGGAGCGTGAGGTCCGGATCGGCTTCGGCCACCGCGGCCGAGATCAGGCCCCAGGCGTTCCTGACTGTCTTCGGCGAGGCCGTCCTGGCCTCCAGTGCGATAGACTTCTGGCAAATTGCGGAGTTCAGGTCGCAGAGCCTCAGGTCCATGAGCGACTGGAACCGCGTCCTCGCGTAGGCCAGATAAGATCTGATCGTGCTGGGTGACAGGATCCCGTCCCGGCCTTCGATATAACGGTCCACCACACTGCGAACAGTTTCGTGGTTCGGGTGCCGTGCGATGTCTTTGAGCCCCGCCTTCAAGGCGAGGGCTTTTGCTTTTGCGGCGGCCTCTGTCTCCTCGGTGATCCCGATGTCCTGTCCGTTGATACGCACCCGGCAGAACCAGCGGCCAGACGGCAGCTGCCTCGGTGTCGGTTCCTTCATGCCGTTTTCCCTCTTCTCTCTGTCCAGTACCGGATCGCTCGCCGCACGAAGTCCTCGGTCACGTTCTCACGTTCTGATATTTCGTATACCGACAATCCCTGTCGGAGATATGGCGCGATAACACACCATGGCAAAATTTCCGAAATTTGCCGAAAGTCTGCGCGGCGTTCCGCGATCTTCACGAGCTCCTTCGGTGCGTCCACGCCATACGTGGCGTCCTCCACGATGTGAGCCCACTCATGCGATGCGGCCACCTTCTCCTGGGCGGTCGTTCTGATCCTCCGGTCGTCCAGGAAGACGCCGAAGCTCTCGCCCAGCTTCACCGTCACCGCGTCCGCTCCGGCGTCGAGGCCATAGTCTCCGGAGAAGCACCGGACGCCGCGCCTGATCAGGTCAGCATAGATCTCAATCAATGTCACTTATGTGTCCCTTTCGTGTCACTATGAATGTCACTTATGGCTCCTGGCATCCTTCAGCGTCTGTGCCATCTGAAGCAAGACTTGCTTGTCGTGATCCGTGAGATCCCGCTCCATGCCGTGCATGGCAAACGTGAAGTCGCTCATCTCCAGCGGTTTATCTTCAATTTCCAAAAGATAATCCACGGAACAGTTAAGAATGGTCGCCATCTGCTTCAGGATGTCCTGCGAAGGCTCCCGCGTTCCCGTCTCGTAATGATGGATTGTAGACTCTGCAACACCGACCTTTTGTCCGAGCTCCTTCATCGTGAGGCCTGCCGCTCTTCTCATATCACGCAATCTTTTCATGTGGTTCACCTCGTAAACTATTATACTTTACACTTCGCAATATGTAAAGATTCGGTAACAAGACTTTCCAAATAGTGACAGTTTTGGAATTGCGCTTGCCAATACGGAAAGTTAGGTGTAAAGTAAGACTTGCCAATTTGGAAAGCGCAATGATGGAGGTGAGATGAATGCGCGAGTACCTGAAGCAGCTCCGGAAGAAGCAAGGCCTCACCCAGAAACAGGTGGCCAGCAAGGTCGGGATCAGTCAGTGCTACTACTGCCAGATCGAGAAGGGATGGCGCGGGTGCCACATCGGCATCGACACATTCTACAAGCTGGCCAACGTGCTGGGTGCGGATTTCAACGAGTTCTTCAAGAGCGAGATCAAGTGGATGGAGGCGAATACATGAAGCTACCAGGATTCAAGCCTCTGCTGCGCGTGATCCGCGAGAAGTGCATCGACTGTATGTGCGGTTACGTGCTGGAGGTGAAAAAGTGTCCTTCCGAAGACTGTCCATTGTGGCCCTACAGAATGGGACATAACCCATATAAGGTCAAGGCAAGGAAGGATACTGCAGAGGAGGCAGAAACCGAAAACGGCTCTACAGTGAGCGAGTAGAGAGCGCAGATGAGGAGGGAACGCATGAGAACGCTGGCATGGATCAAAAAAGAAGACGCCGCCGACGAGGCCTACCGGAAAGAACTCCGGGCGGCGATGGCGGCGGCAGACAAGACGATCGAGGATCTCGCGCTGGAGCTGGGGATGTCGAGGAACACCCTGGCGTCGAGACTGAAGGACACCTCGAAGATCACGCGGGGAGAGGACCGCAGACTTCGGAGAGCATTGAGAATGGAGGTAAGACAATGACGCTGACAACCTTTAGCTTTTTGTGCCTGGCATTCTGCGTGGTGGTCCTTCTGGCCGGCGCGGTCATCGAGGGCGAGATCAACTACCGGAAGGCGAAGATCAAACAGGTCCGGGAGCTGCACGCAGAGAACGCAAGGCTCCGGGCGAGACTTGGCCACCGCAACTTCGAGGCCGAGTACGAGATCGACGCGCTCCGGACCGAGCTGGCCGTGAAGCAGCTGCTTCTCCGGCAGAAATGGGCAGAGGTGAAGAAATGAAACCTGACAACAAGATCCTCGTCGGCATCCTGGAGCCTGACAAGGGCATCGTGTTCTGCCACATCGAGAACACACTGGAGGCGTTCCAGAAAGCCGTCGGCGGGTACATTGAGACCTTCGACTACGGCGAGGGCCTGCTGATCGTGATGAACGAGGAAGGTGTTCTACTGGATCTCCCGGAAAACGACCTCGGATTCCGCGGCACCCTGGTGTTCTGCCGGACGAAGGGCGACGAGTTCGCGAGCCTGAAGTTCTTCGACGTCGTGGTCCTGAAGGACCTCTTCAGCGAGGTGAGCGCATGATCATTAAGGCAGCAGTCTGTTGCACACTTTCCGCGCTGGCCGGCCTCATGGGAGGCGTGGTGATCACACTGGCCGCGCAGGCCGTCTGGTCCAGGAGGAACAAGTGATGCTGAGACCGAAGTCACCCTGCAAGCGCGACTGCCCGTACCGGGACGCGATGTGCCACACCTGGTGCTTCGAGTACGGAACTTACGAACACGCTATGAAGCAGTACCGGGAAGAGCGCACCCGTGAGTGGAACGCGAAGCTCATCGTGGACGCGATCCTGGAGCACGGACACGAAGTCGCGACTCACAAACACCCGATTCGTCACGGAAGGCCGACTTGCGGAAGAGGAGGCCCGGAAAAATAAAACCCGCTCCGGAGAGGACCGGAGCGGGAAAGGAGGAGAACGCATAACTATATTAGCACATATTACTTAGAAAAGCAATCGAAAAAAAGCAAACGTAAAAGGAGGAAAAACAAAAATGCCTGCAACTGAGATGTCAATCTTTGATGTCCTGAATACTGTCGATGTATCGGCCAAGAAGGAGCAGAAGAACCACCTGGACTATCTGAGCTGGGTGTGGGCCTGGACGGAGCTGAAGAAGCGCTATCCTACCGCCAACTACGACGTGATCGAGAACGTGGAGGGACTCAACTACCACACCGACGGCCGGACGTGCTGGGTGAAGACTTCAGTCACCGTGAACGGCCTCACCCACGTGGAGATGCTCCCGGTCATGGACTATCGCAACCAGAGCATTCCCTTCGACAAGGTGACCAGCATGGACGTGAACAAGGCCATCAAACGGTGCCTGACGAAGAACATCGCGCTCCATGGTTTAGGCTTGTATATTTATGCAGGCGAGGATTTGCCCGAGGATTTGGCACCATCCGAACCGAGTGAAAGTGCCAAAGTGGCACCGAAAGAGCCGGAGCGGTTCATATGCACGGAATGCGGGCAGCTCATCAAGCCGGTTTCCTTCAAGGGCGAGGAATATCCAGTCCGACGGATTTCGCAAATCAGTTCCGATACATACGGCAAGCCGATGTGCTGGGAGTGCATGAAGAAGACAAAGGAGGCAATCGCAAATGCTGAATGAAGTCACGATCATGGGGAGGCTCTGTCACTCTCCTGAGGTCAAGGAGTCGCAGAGCGGCGTGAAGGTCGGCCGGATCCGCGTGGCCTGCGACCGGGATGTGGTCGGCAGCGACGGCGTCAAGACCGATTTCTTCGACGTCACGTGCTTCAAGAAGACCGCGGAGTTCGCGGAGAAGTATCTGGCCAAGGGCCGGCTGGCCATCTTCGTGGGCCGGCTCCAGACGCGGGAGTACACGGACCGGGACGGGAACAAGCGCACCGGCTGGCAGATCACCGCGGATCACATCTACTTCGGAGACACCGCGCCGAAGGATGAGAAGGCGCCTCCGGAGCCGTTCCTCACAGAGCCGCCTCGTGACATCCCTGAGGCGACGAAGGCCTACGGCAAGCACATCGAAGAGAGCCTGAAGCATCCGATCCAGCCCGTCGAAGTCAACGACGACGACCTTCCGTTCTGATGGCGAGGAAGTACGTATGCGCCTATTATGACTGGCTCGTCCGTTTCGCCAAGTGCGACGACGCGGAGCTGGGCCGGCTCCTCAGGGCTGCCATCGACTACGCGAGGGAGGGCATCGAGCCTTCCTTCGCGGAGGACACCCACGAGGATCTGTTCTGGCCGTCCATCCGGGCGCAGATAGACAACGACGGCAAGAACTACAAGAAGAAGAGCGACGCAGGCCAGAAGGGCAACGAGTCCCGCTGGGGCAAGAAACAGGAGGCTCCGAAGCATGAGGAACAGCCTGTCGAAGCTCCGGCAAACATCCAGGAGTACATCAACAAGATCAAGGCCTGGAAGGACTCCATGTAACTTATCGCACTTTATCGCAAACGATCGCACTTTATCGCACCTTATCGCACGGAATTTTTTGCGATCCTAAGAAGAAGAAAAAGAAGAAGAAAAAGAAAAAGAAAAAGAAGATGAAGAAGAATAAGAAGAAGAAAACGCGCACACGCGCGAGAGAGCAGCTTCGCTTCTTTTTCTGGAGACGAAAGGAGAACGAATGGACACAACGAACTTTGAGGATTATCAGCCGGAAGATAAGATCTACACGGTGACGACCTCGGCGACTACGACATTGACGAGCTCGAGCTTGCCGGAGCCGGTCCTGAGGAGAGGACACCTGATCTTCGAGGGTTTTCCGGACGAGATCGTCGGCGAGCTGGGCGGGAGACTTCCATACCGAAAGCTCAGGATGCGCGTGGACTTTGAGGTGATCGAGTGATGTGGGAACAGGTGCCTGAGCTCCCGATCGAGCCGCCTTACGAACCGGAGGATCCTCCGGAGACGCGCTGGTGCGACGACTGCGTGTTCTGGGACGACGAGGCCGGATACAACCGGTGCAGTCTCGGAGGCGCGATCACGAACATGGAGGAGGCCACCGACTGCGGGGCCTACGAACAGAAGGCGATATGGAGGTGTAACGATGCCTAAGGTACTGGTCCTCGATACTGTCGCTCCGGAGGTGGTCGCCATGATGGAGGCGAAGTACGAGGTCATTGATATGGTGAGGTGTGAAGAATGCAAGTGGTGGCAGAATCCGTGCTACGGATACGGTGCTTACGGATACTGCTCCGACGGCATGAGGAAGGAGGAGACAGATGCTGACGTATCGTGATTTCGTTTACGCAGCCTTCACGGACTACGCTGCAGCTCAGACGGCCGTGGTCCTTATCCCGCAGGAGATCCAGGGCGAGCGCCTGAAGCGGGAGGCGCTGAAGGCCGCGCAGACCGACGGCGACCGGGTCTCCGGAGGAACCACGTCCACCGAGGACGCCTGGCTCTCTTCTATGGCCAAGGAGTCATATCTCGCCGCGAAGCTCGACTCCGCGAAGACTACGGTGCAGACGATGGACGAGATGTTCACGCAGCTTGACGACGAGGAGCGGGAGATCGTATCGAGGCTGATCATGGCCAGGCAGAGGAACGCAGTCGGCGAGCTGGCCGAAGAGTGGGGAGTTGACGAGCGCACAGTGTTTCGGGCAAAGGATCGGGCGCTGAAGCACATTGCCAGGCTTCTCACCGGGGAGGCGAGGGCATGATCGTAAGATGCAAGCAGAGGAGCACCGTCGAAGGGTACGATCAGGAGAAGGCCGAGAAGTGGCTCAAGGAATGGGTGGACGCCTGGGCGAAGCTCGGATGGCAGTGCACACAATGGGGACAGCCTTCGTATCACGAGATGTTCGCGCAGATAGAGACGGAGCTGGAGGTAGGCGACAATGAGCATACTGATTAAGGGAATAACAATTGAGCAATTTCACAAAGACCTTAACACAGTGGATGACATGGACGTCGAGTGGGTTATAAAGCAACTCCCACCGCATGGGCGGCTGATCGATGCAGACAAGGTCATTAACCGCATTAACATGAATATTGACTTGTATGGAGACTTTCCAATTACGCATGAAAGGATGCGAAGATTTATAGAATACGCACCGACAATCGTTGAAGCGGAGGGTGATGACAATGGCTAAACTAAACTTTTACTGGAGAATGGGCGATTATGCATTAGAGGCTTGCCCAAAGCGACTCGCAAGATTAAAAGAGGACGAACCGAATGAGACTATTGACCTTGTTAAGTATTACCAGTATCAAGGCCGTGAATGTAAATATCCCATAGGCTATTTCTGGTACGACGAACACAAGCCGTGTTGGGAACTGAAATTTGTGGGAGAGCGGTTTAAAGACATCCTCGAAACGGATGTTATTGCTGTGTTCAAGATGCTGGCGGCGGCTTATGACACTCTGGAAGAGTGGGCAAGAAGTAGAGAGGAGGGCGAGTGATGATAGTCTCACAAGACGGGTATTCAATCGAGCATTACCGAAACAAGAATCAAATCGTTATTATTATGCCGCAGACCGAACAAACGCTAACAAACACTCGTAGTAATGTGCGGAATCGAAAGATAGATTTCACAGACAGCGACCTTGCAATTCTGCTTGAGTTGACACGGTATCTATGCGAGGGGTGACGTAGATGTATAAGGCAGAGGAGGGCGAGTGATGGGATCAATGTCACGGAATAAGGGCAAGGTCGGGGAGCGTGAGTGGGCTCGGTACTGCACCCAGCGCGGCTACGAAGCGCACCGCACGGCGCAGTGCCGGGGAGACACAGGACAGGCTGCCGACGTCGAAGGCTTGCCTGGCATCCATATCGAGGTCAAAAGATGTGAGCAGACTCGACTGTACGACTGGCTCCGGCAGGCCAAGCACGATTCGGCTGTAGGAGATCACGGCCTGCCGATCATCGCGCACCGGAAGAACGACGAGCCGTGGGTCGTGATCATGGACGCCGAGGACTGGTTCCGGATTTACGAAGCCTGGGAGCGGGAGACACGGATTGTTGACAATCTCACGGACAAACTGAAGTAGACCAGCTGATAGCAAAGGAGGAAAACATGGAGTTTCAGAATGCCATAAGACCACTTTGTTCTATACAAGTGGACGGTGCCGAGGTGATGCCGGACATGACGAAGGTGACCATAAACGGCGAGATCGCATATCGCTTCGGAGGCATGAACGGGAAGTATAAACACGCCGGCACGTTTTTAGTTTTCACGGAAGAAGGAGAACCTGATGTAATGCTTTTTGCGAGCATGGATGGAAAGACGTGGGTTTTGTGTTTGGGTGCCGAAATCGATGGTCACAGATATTCTGGAGACGAAATGCTTGAGATGCTTGGTGTGAACATGGAAGAAGAAAAGAAGATAAGAGAAAAGCGTATGGAACGATTTAGGAGGCAGTATGGAATATAACGGACACTTGTGGATCCTGATGCGCTACGATGTGGACAGAGGCGCCGTCATCCCGTGGGAGCACGACGAGACGAAGGTGAGCACACAGGAAGGCGACGCGCTGGATCAGTTCCTGGAGCACGTGTTCACCGGGATCCGCGACAACTGCCTGGAGGTGATCGTCAGTGAGGACGATTGACGCAGACCGGCTCGTCGCACGGATCATGAGGCTGTCGCAGGGAGATCTCAAGGCTCAGTGGACAGCTGCAGGCCTGATCGGCGTCATCGAGGAAGAATACGAGACAGCCAAGTATGAGGTCGCCATGGACAGAATCCGGGAAGCGGTCAAAGAGTTCAAAAACTAAAATTGTCAGTTTTGTGTCATTGTTTTTTCGGAAAGACTTGTTATACTTGTACCGTGATATTTTGCGAGAGCGTCTCGGACTTCCGGGGCGCTCTTGCTGTATCCGGAGGAGGAAACGTGGAGAGCTGGAGGGGCTTTTACAACACCAAGGCGTGGAAGGATACACGGGACGCGTACAGACGGAGCGTCGGCGGGCTCTGCGAACGGTGCCAGGAGCGGGGGATCATACGCGCTGCGGACTATGTGCATCATAAGGTGCACCTGACGCCGCAGAACGTACTAAACCCGGAGATCACATTAGCGTGGTCGAATCTGCAGGCGCTGTGCGCAGAGTGTCACGCGGAAGTTCACCGCGGTGTGCGCAGATGGAAGGTCATGCCGGACGGAACGATAGCCTCCCGGTCGGAATGACGCTTTCCTCGCCAGGGCAA
>Ga0310786_10002432_pt1 | contig 28456 bp, 25 predicted proteins | sample AusTroGonzalo_MG_FD_203881 | JGI IMG/M metagenome (GOLD analysis project Ga0310786, IMG submission 203881) | Bovine rumen microbial communities from tropical cattle in Woodstock, Queensland, Australia - Gonzalo_03 (v2) (version 2) | ecosystem: Host-associated > Mammals > Digestive system >...
GTGTTGCCACAGCTCTTATAACATTTCCCTACCGCATTACGTACACTGTCCGATGCTCCAGCCCCTCCACTCGGGCATGCTCCACAGCTCGCACTGCTGCTTACGCTGTCACTCGCACTTGTAGGTGCTGCCTTCTTCGCACCAGCACTACAATAATACCCACTGCTGATTTCGCCTCCACTGTAACTGCTCGTGTTGCATACACCGCCTGTCGCATTCGTTCCGCAACCAGTATTGTAATATCCAGCCGTCACCGCACCACCGCTATAGCCACTGATTGTGCTACCGGTCGCATTCGTTCCACCACCGTTATTATAATATCCCGAATTGACCGCAGTGCATGATGTTGATGTGTTGCCCGCCGTTGTATATGTTCCAGCAGGACATACAGAACAAGTCGTAGAATTGCTTTTATAGTATCCCGCATTACATGTGGCCACGTTACATGTCCCTGTGGTCGTTCTGGTCCAACTGCTACATCCTGTACAATAGCCAGAACCATATGTTCCACCAGCGCCACCAGTGCAATACCCACTACATGTGTTCGTATATGTACGCGTTCCAGTACCGTTGCTTATCGTACATGATTCAGACCCAGATGTCGTGCTCGTCGTGTTCGATACACTGGTACATGATGTACATGCATTGTTCGCAAAATAATAATTGGCTGCACAACTCGTCGCATAACACTGGTTTGGATTTGATGAGCGATTATAGTATTTACCAGCAACCGCCGCAGAGTTTCCAACATCCGACGTTGCACAATTTCTGTAACATGTCGCCGCAGAATCCCTGTTCCCGTCAGATCCAGCACGATATCCAGATGGACATTGGGTCTGACTCGTTGCCGCAGTAGTCGCTACATAATATCCATCATCTGCACCTGCACATGATGTCGCATTACCTGCCGACGCCTTATACGTTCCAACCCCACACGGTGTACATGTGCTGTTGCTCAAATAATACCCCGCTATACACGTAGATGACGCCACTGGCTTCGTACACGTCTCGTTGCTGGTCGTTCCACTCGTCGTGCCATTATAGTATTCTATATACGTACCTCCAGCACATGAACAATCATTATATGTACATGTCGCATAGGACGGACATGTCGCATTATTCTTAGTACACCCGCGCGTCACATTACGATAGCAACTATTATAATCTATTGCGCCACCATTACTGAGTGTATACGTACTGCTCTTGCTGCTACACGTTGGACATGTCAAACCGCTTACATACCTGTTCGTCCCAGCACTAACCGTCTTTACTGTCTTCGTACACGTCTCGTTGCTGGTCGTTCCACTCGTCGTGCCATTATAGTATTCTATATACGTACCTCCAGCACATGAACAATCATTATATGATGTCGCGGTACACCCTTCCGATGCAGTCTCGTTGTTCTTAGTACACCCGCGCGTCACATTACGATAGCAACTATTATAATCTATTGCGCCACCATTACTGAGTGTATACGTACTGCTCTTGCTACTACACGTCGGACATGTGCCACCGCTTAAATAACGGTTTGCAGCACAGGCCGTCGCGGCACAGGTATTTGAACCACTATAATAATATGTTCCGCTGACCGATGTAGAACCGGTGACATCCGACGTTGTGCATGAACGATAGCACTGATTAATACCTGTATTACCCGCAGGACATGTCCAACCGCTTGGTTGTGCAGTACACGCACCATTGCTTAAATAATATCCAGCGGCACAAGATGTTGCGGCGCAAGTGTTTGAACCGCCATAATAATATGTTCCGCTGACCGACGCAGAGTTTCCAACATCCGTCGTCGCACATGAACGATAACAATTATTTATAGATGACCGCGGGGATGACGAATGTGTGTACGCACTGCCCGCTTCCTCAATGCACGAATGTTCTTTTTTGTCATTATCCGGAGAAAAATAACCGTCATCAACGGTGATACAACTTACACCGTTGCTATAATACCCGGCGGCGCAATACGTGACTGAGCAACCCATACATACTGGTGTGGTGCATTGTGATGACGATGTTGCGCCCGACGGGCCCGAACTATAGTGGCAACTTTGTGTACCACCACCATTTGAAACAGTACAACTTTGTGAAAAACTAACATTACTACAAGAGCCGCAACTATATCCCGACAAACAGGCCCCCGTGGCAGTGGTTCCGCCGCCCGTACTATAATACCCGGCATTAACCGGACCACACGCTTGTCCAGATACACAACCATCAGAATCGGAGGGTTCGTATTTTTTGCAACCACCCGTGCTATAATACCCGGCGGCAATTACACCACACGAATTTCCCAAACAATCACTTGACGATGTTGGTGTCGCGGTTGTTGCGCCAGCTTCGCTATGATACCCGGCGGCAATCAGACCACATGAATAACCAACACACTCCCGAGTAGGATCATCTATGGTAGAAGAAACGCAACCACCGGTACAATAATATCCGGCCGCCATGTGCCCGTGTATACCACCATCGCTGTTGGGATTATAACTGAAGGTTCCGCCCTGGCAATATCTTCCCGCCGGACATGCGGCGCACGATGTTGCCCCCGCCGGTAAATATGTTCCTGCATTACAATTATATGACGCAGTACCGCATGCCGCGGTATACGCCCCGGTGCCAAATGTACCGGTTTGTGTTCCAGAACCCGAATATCCCGTTTGACACGTGACGGAAAACTGACATGCGTTGTTGGAAACACCACTGGGCGTGCAAGACGAACAATGATTTGATGAACCACATGTGCACGAACATTCACTTTGTCCAACGTAATAGGTTATTGAACTTCCTGTTCCTGTTATTTTAAACGTTCGGGTTGTTGATGTATTTGACGATGTCGTAGCGTACCCACCGGTCATAACCGTTTTGGTTTTTGTCAATCCAGTTGTTATTGGAAAATTACAATCGGTGTTATAGTATACAGATAATGTCGCACTGGTCGTCCCAGAATTTGTGGTTATCGATTTACACCCATGATTACCCGACAATGTCAAAGATCCGCTGGCACTGTTTTTGTTTAACGTCACAGAACGATAACATGTGTTTATGGACGTATTCGAACCCGCCACAGATGTCCAATTTGACGGACATGCACCGCATGAATACCCCGACAAACAATGTGACGATGTTGTTGGGGCGGCAATTTTTGCACCACCGCTTGAATAATATCCCGCGGTTATGTTACCACCTATACCATAATCGCTGGCTTTTGGAAAATCTACTGTTTCTTCCCACCCCGTACAATATTTACCGGCCGGACACGGGGTACATTCTGTTTCGCCGGCGGGAACATAATATCCCGCATTACATGTAAATGACACCCATTGACCACCCTGACTAACACATGGGCTTTCGGGTTCTTCCCTTGGATCCACAAGTACCGTTCCACTTATGGCCGAATATCCCGCACTACATGTAAATGTATACGAACACTTTTTGGCAACTGCACCGTTCGGCGTACAAGAGGCCGTTCCCTCGGGTAACAAGGATGGACACATATCGCACTCTCGGGGTATTTCCCCCCTTTCTTCTTCTTCTTCAACGGGTGCGGCAACCGCATTAAATTGCGGTGTAAAAACAAGCAGAAACGCCGACACTATAAACGTCAGCAAACGCCCAAAAAATCTATACTTCATGCGATTTTCCCCTTTCATTCCAATCCTTTGCTATTGCCAGTGTAGAAAAAATTTACATATCTCGTCAATAGTTTTTTTTGAATTTTTTTGTTGACAGTATTATGTCCATTGGATGCCCCCGCCACGGGCGGGTGGCGCCATCGGAATGACACAGAGTTTTTGACGAGGTGATTTTCCAAGAATTCGAAATATCATTTATTTAACCCTCCCCGTCTTGTCGTCACTAACGTTCCGCCAATCCACCCCGCCCCAGGCGGGGAACCAAAGCCCCCCCCGGCCGTTGCCCCCCTCCAAAGGCGGAATTATTACTTGATTTTTTATTTTCTTTCTATTAAAATGGGCGCGCTGGGTAATCCAGAACTGAATAATCCACGGTGTCTTTTGGTCCCGTGTGAGATAAGGATTCTGTAGAAGGCCCGGCACAATTAAAACCAAAAACAAAAGGAATTATATTATGGCAAGAGATGGTGCAAAACGTAGCACACGTAAACTGAAAATTGGCCGCTCGCTGGGCGTCAATTTGTGGGGTCAGGCAAAATCCCCGTTCAATAAACGTAAATATAAACCGGGTCAACATGGTCCAACTGCACGCGGTGCGTCAACATCTGATTACGCAAAACAGATGCGTGCAAAACAAACATTAAAAGGTTATTATGGCAATATCGGCGAAAAGAAATTCCACGCCTATTATGCCGAAGCAAATAATATGAAAGGCGACACACCTGAAAATTTAATCGGGTTGTTGGAACGCCGTTTGGATGCCATCGTTTATCGTTCTAAATTGGCACCAACCGTGTTTTCATCACGCCAATTAATCAGCCATGGTCATGTCTATGTCAATGGTAAACGCGTTAAAATCGCATCTTATCGTGTTAATCCTGGTGACGTTATCACAATCAGCGAAAAAGCAAAACAAATGCCGTTGGTCGTGTTGGCATTGGAATCTGGCGAACGCAATTTCCCAGATTATATCACAGTGGACAGTGCGAATTTTACCGCGACATTTACACGCGTTCCTGCGTTTGCAGACGTTCCATATCCGGTACAAATGTTCCCAGAATTGGTCGTCGAATTCTATTCTCGTTAATAATTCGAGATTCGAATTTTCAAAACCCGCGTTTCGCGGGTTTTTTATTTTTATTTTTATCAAAATTGTGATATCATATATATATAAATAAGTGGAGGAATTATTCATGAAAAAAACTATTATTTGGGCGGCGTCCGTTATTGGAATGGGCGCGGTGATGGCATTGGTGTTCGGTGCAATTGATAAACCCGGCACCCCACGGACTATATCGGTTGTGGGCGAATGTTTGACATCTGCACCAAAAGATCGCATCGCAATCACCCTGCGCGTGACGACGGTTGATAAAAATGCCGCAAAATCGATGAAGATGGCGACTGAAAAAATGGCAAAAATCACCAATATGCTGAAAAATATGGATGTCAAAATGCAGACCACTGAATTCGATTCGTATGAAAAATCGGAATGGAATCATGTGACCCAAAAATCTGAAAAATTAGGCATCGAAACACGCATCGCGGTCGAAGTTTCAACCGACAATATGGAAAAAATCGAACAAATTTTGAACGCTTTCGCCGGCCAAGATGCCATATATACTGAAAATTTGCGCATGTTCACCAGTGCTGAAACATTAAAGCCGATTATGGAAAAATGTTTGGGCGTTGCGATGGAAAATGCGCGCGAACGTGCGAATGCACTGGTTGCGCCAGACGGATTGGATGCCGGTAAATTGTTGTCTGTATCATATGGGGCGACCGGAAACACACAATCTTATTCGAACTTTCGCATTATGGCCAAAGCCATGACTGAATCCGCAGCGTTGGATACAGGTGGCAGTTTGGTTGCCAAAGATACAGAAGTTTCGGTGCATGTGTCTGCTGTGTTTGAAATAAAATAGCCATGAATGATATCGTTCGTGAATTTACTGAATATTTATCGGGCGTAAAGAATTATTCTGCGCATACGGTGAACGCGTATGAATCTGATATATTAGATTTTATTGGATTTATGCAGAATTTTAATAATTCACCGGTACAGATTGCAGACGTTGCGCGTGCAGACACTATTGTTTTTCGATCATGGATGGCGCAACGTGCACGCGATAAATTATCCCCGAAATCAACCGCGCGGGCGCTGTCTGGGGTGCGAACGTTCTATAAATGGCTAAATCGATATCACAATCTGGAAAACGACGCAATTGGTTTAATATCGTCGCCACGGGTGCCAAAACGGCTATCAAAGGCCATAAATACGACCGACGTGGCCGATATGCATGCGGCAATACGTTCTATTGATAGCGCGGAACCATGGGTCGCGGCACGCGATTGGGCACTGGTAGTGTTAATTTTTGGTTGTGGCCTTCGAATATCCGAAGCGTTGTCATTAAAAAATAAAGATATTGCAAACCATCCCGACATAATCCGCATAAATGGCAAAGGTTCCAAAGAACGTATTGTCCCTGTGTTGCCCGCTGTATATGTTGCGATGGATAAATATCTGGCACTGCGGCCGTTTGGGATCGCGGCCGATGATAATGTTTTTCGTAGTGTACGTGGATTACCTATGTCGGCGCGCATGGCAGAGAAAGTTATCGAGAAACTGCGCCATTTTCTGCAACTACCCGATTACGTAACGCCGCACGCGTTGCGACATACTTTTGCGACCGCCCTGTTGTCTGGGGGCGCAGATTTACGCAGCATCCAAGAATTATTAGGGCATTCGTCATTGTCCACTACGCAATTATATACGCGCGTTAACATGGCGGAAATTATGGACGCGTATAATCACGCACACCCGATGGCAAGTGAATAAAAAAATGACCCGATTGGGTCATTTAATATCTATTTGTTTTCACATTATTTTTTCCAAAATGCAAAACCAGAACGTTTTTCTTTGTGTTCTTCGCGACTTTTTCTATCTTCGCGGGCACGGCGACGTTCGGCACGGCGTTCTTGGAACCGTCTGGCAGATTCTTCGTCGCGTTGAATCAATTTCAATGTTGTGACCGACAATTTATCGTTGCGAACTTCTTCGTCAAATTCAACAATATCATTTTCATTTAAAAAGCGGATGCCAGCGGCCTTTAATGCACTGGAATGCACAAAAACATCATCCGTATTTCCATTTTCATTTGGGGTATCTGGGGCAATAAAACCAAAACATTTTTTGCCGTTATACCATTTTACTTTACCCTGACGCATAATAAACCTTCCTTTGGTATGCTGTTATATAGTTGTTGCATAACCCATCAACAACTTTCATTGCCATTTTACATCAAAACCGGTGTGCGACGCAAGCAAATAAACATAGGAACAAAATTATCGCGTTAATTCCGATACAAACGATATAATTCTTTCATCACAAAATTAAAGAATTTTTCAGCCATCGAATCCAAATTGATATCAAATTCCGCATCACTATACGGCATCGCAGTCACCAATATAAAACGTGCCATCCATCTGAAAATTCGGATTTCTTGGTCTTTTGACAACTGCAAGGGCGCGTTTTCAACGCGAAAAACTTCGTTTTCAACGGCACTGTCTACTTTTTCTAAAATCAAATCAGTAATTTTTTGCGGATAATGTATAGTGGAAAGCCGTGGAAAACCGTCAAAAAGTTTGTCTTCGTTACCATCGCTATATAAAATATTCCACCCTATCCTGTCGAACAAATCCGCCACGCATTTACATATCATGTGGTTATATTTTTTGACACCCGCCGTGTGCAATAATTCAGTTTTGGTTTCGTCACGCGGTTCAGGAGCGCGTTTTTTGCGGGTCTGTTCATACGCAGAATGTGTTTTGTGTTCAAAATCAAAAAAGGTTCGAACCTGGCAAATGATTTCCATGGGGATAATTGTGTCATTTGTACCGATATTCAAAATCAATTTAGCATCACGATAACCACGCGGATTTGTGATATCAAAAAATTTATCACGAACTTCCAAAATCTTGTCCGGCCATGTGTTTAACACAGAATCAATGAAAGTGCGCGCCTGGGGCACCAAATCAAACAAACATTTTATACGCCAAACGTCTTTCAATCTTTTGTGTGGACGACGTATTTTATCAAGCGCGCGCACTAATTCGGTTGCCAATTTTTGATGATTTGGACCAATGATACCCAATACCGCAACAGACGCATCAGATATAAATGTTTTTGAAAACATTTCGCGAATTTTATCAGATATTGCACGCGCGGACGCTTCGCGCCCATGTTTTGCGATAATGTTGTATGTTGTTTCGGTGACTTCATCAATATAATTCGGATAATATTTGTTTGTAATTTTATCAATCGCACGATTTACATCTTTTTGAGCCCCAACAATAACAGTGACTATGGACGAAACAGCCAAATCAATATTGTGGCCGTTTGTAGTCTTGAAAAATTGATTACGCATTGGGTCCATATCCAAACGATGATTCACCAGATACGGCGATAATGGATTAATTTCAGATATCGTTATCGGTTTATTTATAATGCAATCGTTTGCCAAATCATACGCACGCACGGGTGCTTTTGGGGCACCAAAACATTTACCAATATACAAAAAAACTTCACGAAACATTGCCATAGAATCGCTATATAGCATTTCCAAATATTCACGCGCCGCATTATCTATGCGACCCGCATCATAGGCGTTGCGTATAGCGTCCATCGATTTAGCTTCGTTTAATTGGGTCGCCAAAATTACATCTGATTTTGGGCTTGGTTTTTTCATTGTTCGTCCCTTTACTGTATATATCTATACCACAAATTTTTAGTTTAGCAAACACATTGTGATAGGATTATTTATATCACGCCCTATTTCATTATTGGGAACAAAACAACATCACGGGCGCTGGGTTGGTCGAATACTATCATCGCCAATCTGTCTATGCCCATACCGACACCCGAAATTGGTGGAAAGCCATGTTCCATGGCGCGCACAAAATCGTTGTCTGGATTGAACGCTTCGTCATCACCGTTGGCTATGTTTTTCGCTTGCTCTTCAAACGCGGCCAATTGGTGTATTGGGTTGACTAATTCAGAATAGCCCTTGCATAATTCGCCACCCGCCACCAATAATTGATACATATCCAGACGTCTATCATCTTCGCTGTTGTGGCGCGCCAATGGCACCATATACGTTGGATAATTATAAAGGAACGTTGGTTGCACTATGTGATTGCGGATTTTACGTTTATACACATAATCCACCAAAACAGGAATTGATTTGCAATCTTCCAGTTCAGACATTGGAAACATGCCTTCATCAACTAATTTTTGGCGCAAAGCGTCAACATCATTGAAATCCAAAATATCACAACCGAACAATTCGTTCATTTTGGCCGTATAATCTATCATTTCGTATTTTGAAAAATCTAACATTGTGCCTTGGTATTCAATTTGCAATGTGCCACGCGCACGTTGAATTAATTCTTGGACCATTTGCCATGTAAAATCGATATTACGCTTGTAATCCCAATACGCTGCATACCATTCAATCATAGTGAATTCTTGAAGATGCATCGCGTCCATACCTTCGTTGCGGAAATCTTTTGCGACTTCATATACACGATCAAAACCTGCACCAATCGCCATTTTCAAAAATAATTCAGGTGAAATACGCAACTGGAAATCAGCATTTAACGCATTATGGTGCGTTGTGAAAGGTTTTGCTGCCGCCCCAGATGCTATATTTTGCATAATTGGGGTTTCTATTTCCAAGAATCCGTTTTTATTCATGAAATCGCGCAAATTTTGTGTCATTTTGAAACGCCCCAACAATGCATTACGTGATTCAGAATTAGAAATAATGTCCAAATAGCGCTGACGATAGCGCGTTTCCATATCACTTAATCCGTGGTATTTTTCAGGCAACGGGCGCAAAGCCTTAGATAATATTTCATATTTTGAAACACGGACAGTCAATTCGCCCGCTGTTGTATGGTAAAGAGTTCCCGTAATTCCAATAAAATCACCCATATCAACGTTTGCTTTCATAAATTTATAATCTTCTTCGCCTATTTCTTCGCGGGACATGGAAAATTGGATTTCACCTTCGATATCATAAATGCGCCCAAACATCAATTTGCCCAACCAACGCAACGCTGTCACGCGACCGCACAATTTCACAGGCGTATCATCCGGTAATTCGCGTGCTTGGTTAATTTTATGAGAACGTTCATATTTATCTTTCCAAACAACCCCGTCACGTGCACGAATATTTTCCGCCTTTTGCAAGCGTGCTTCTAATTCATTTGTCGACATGTTTGTGTTTTCTGACATTATGTATTTCCTTTTGGTTGCGTTAAATAAAAAAACAGACGCACAAACCGTGCGTCCGTCGTATTTCTGATGGTCGCACAGTTTAATTTAAAATGCATTTAACAAATTTCATTATTTTTAACCTTGGGTTCTGCTTTCGCTGTGTACCTTTTTAACTTGGTGCGGGCAATGTACTTCACCTGCGGCTCGCCTCGCAACCCTTCGGGTTCTCGCCCCATTGCTGGGAATGACGCGCCATCACACTTTAAAAATTTGGTGCGGGCAATGGGGCTCGAACCCACGACCTCAACCTTGGCAAGGTTGCGCTCTAGCCAACTGAGCTACGCCCGCGTGTGAAGTGTATTCTGACATATCGAAATACATTTTGCAAGTAAAAAATTCAAACAAAAAACCGCCCAGATGGGCGGTTGTTATTAAAACCATTTCCACGGTTGAAACGCCCGCAATAGTCCCATCACAGTGCGTTTATCAGAAAACGTGTGGCCACAACGTGGACAAACGATAAACGGTGACAGGAATAATTTAATTCGTTTGAATGCGATAAACCATATCAATGCGCCCAATGCCCAGACCAAAATGACCAACGTCCATGCGGCAAAATCAAAATTTTGGTTCACCGTGTTGGTCAATGCAGTTATGACATTGATATCTGATTTTTCCAAATCATTATAGATTTTTGTCGCAACACCCCAAGATGACGGACGCCATGGATAAACATGTTTTATACCATAATTAGTCAACAATGTTGTCCCCAATCCGCCCGCATTTTTATCAATTTGGCTTTTAATCGCTTCGTCCAACATTTTATCAAATTCAGTTTGCGATACGCGCACCAATTCTGATTTGACCGAATCCAATTTTTTATTCACCATTTGTGCCGTAGAATCAACGCTGGCGATGTTTTTGTCGGCCGTTGCGGTGGCCTTGTTCACTGTATCGACCGCTTTGTCAACACTGCTCGTTTTTACACCAAATTTGCTGGCAACGCCTGCCAATGCAGATACTTTGGATGTTTCAGATTTAACCTTGGCTGTTTGGTTTTTTGCAACCGCCGTAGTGTCTGTCACTTTGCCGACCGCACCTTCGGCGATTTTAACTTTGTCCAACGCAATTGTGATTGGTTTTTCAAGATTGATTGCGTCTTTGACCCCCGCTAACATGCGTTCATATTGCGCGGCTATGTTACGTTGCAGGTCAAAAAACATCGATACAACCATAGATTTTTTAATCGGTTGAGCATACGTATTTTTAACATACAATGGAAACCATGCAATAAATGCAATCCATAAAATAGACGATATCCAAAATATACGTTTAGTCCATGTAATCACAGATGTTTTTTTGGCGACTGTTTTCACACCTTGCATATCGATTATTTCAATTTGTTTTTTTGGCATATTCTCTCCTTTTTGCTTATTCTTCGTTTTTGGCTGTATAGTTTTTTATGAATTCGTTTTTGAATTCTTGGAAACGTCCCCGTTCTATGGATTCACGTATGTCACGCATTAAATCTTGATAGAACCATAAATTATGTTGTGTCAATAACGACGCACCTAATATTTCATTACATTTAACAAGATGATGAATATAGGCACGCGATAATTTGCATGCCGGACATCCGCATTTATCGTCAATTGGACGTTCGTCGTCTGTAAATTTTGCGTTACGCATATTCATTGTGCCATGTCTGGTAAACGCCTGGGCCGTACGACCGGCGCGCGTTGGCATAACACAATCAAACATATCAACACCGCGTTCAACCGCACCCAAAATATCAAGTGGTGTCCCCACCCCCATTAAATAGCGTGGTTTATCGGTTGGCAAATGTGGAGTCACCGTGGATATCATGTCAAACATAACCGATTGTGGTTCACCCACCGCCAGTCCACCAATCGCATACCCGTCAAAATCAATTGCCGTCAATTCGCGCGCAGATTTTTCGCGCAAATCCGGATAATCTGCACCCTGAACAATACCAAAAATGCCGTATCCGTCGCGGTCAACAAACGCATCTTTGCTGCGGCGCGCCCAACGTGTCACCATATCAACGTTTTTTTCAGCACGTTCACGCGTTGTCGGTAAATGCAAACATTCATCCAAAACCATTGTGATATTTGAATCTAGTTGATGTTGAATATGAACAGAATCTTCGGGACGCAAGAAATGTTTAATGCCACCGTCAATGTGCGATGTGAATTCAACACCTTCTTCTTTCATCTTGACCAAATTAGAAAGCGACATTACCTGAAAACCACCGCTGTCTGTCAAAATAGGTCCGTTCCAGCCACTAAATTTGTGCAAACCACCCATTTTTTCGACTAAATCACCACCCGGGCGCATCATTAAATGATAGGTATTGCCCAAAATAACCTGGGTCCCTGTGGCGGCAACCATATCCATAGTCAATGCCTTTACAGTAGCCGCAGTTCCGACCGCCATAAATGCAGGCGTTTGAAAATTCCCATGCGCAGTGTGCACACAACCGCGTCGCGCATTTCCGTCCTGTTTAATCAAATCAAATTTTAACGACATATGTTATTTTTCATCCTTTCTAAATAACAAACAACAATCGCCGTAACTGAAAAAACGATATTTTTCAGCCACAGCGTGGGCATAGGCGGTTTTCATTTCGTTAAGTCCCGCAAATGCCGACACTAACATAAATAATGTTGATTTTGGCAAATGGAAATTGGTCAACAACACATCAACCGCTTCGAATTTGTATCCCGGAGTGATGAATATATCTGTGGTTTGACATATTGGCATAACACGAAGCTTTTCTCCATTACTGCGTGCTAATTTATGTGCGCTTTCCAGTGTGCGCATTGATGTTGTACCGACGGCAATTACACGCGTTGCATTGTTTATAATTTCGGCCTGTTCTGGTGTGATGCAACACCATTCAGAATGCATTTTGTGTTCGTTCAAATTTTCGGTTTTAACTGGCATCCACGTCCCCGCACCGACATGTAATGTCACTTTTACAATTTTTGCACCTGCTTTTTCAATTTCATGCATCAATTCGTCAGTAAAATGTAATCCTGCGGTTGGCGCCGCCATTGATCCCAGCGGGTCGGCATAAACTGTTTGATAACGTTCCCTGTCTGCGATTTCTTCATCACGTTTCATATACGGTGGCAGTGGCATTTTGCCAACTTTGTCAAGTACCGCAAAAACATTGTCACAATTAAAGCGCAACAAAAGACCACTTTCTTCATCAATATCCAAAACGGTTAACGTTGTACCATCGACCATTGTCAATGTATTGCCGATTTTAATTTTATTAAATTTTTTGCAAAGCCCCCACCAATCTTTGTCATTTACAGCCGTATGCAATGTTATTTCATGGCCGTCCGCTTCAAACCGCGCAGGAATTACACGTGAATTGTTGAACACAACTACGTCGCCTGGACGCAAATATGAAATAAAATCACTAATATGTTTATCTTCGATTCTATCATCATCAACCACCAACATACGCGATGCGTCACGGCGTTCCAATGGATGCGACGCAATCAATTCAGACGGTAAATCAAAATCAAAATCAGATGTATGATACATTTTATCGTGTTTTTTGCATTTCCTGTTTAATTTTATTCATTTTATCGCGTTCTTGACGGATATTAAGACTATCGTTTTCATAGCATATTGTCGCATGTTTTTTGGATGATAAAATTCTGCTGCGTTGATAAGTGGGATTATCGCAATAAATGGTTATTGTATCACCAATTTGTATATAATCAGCCCATGGAGTATATGGGTATTCTGGAGTCCCGTTAATCATGTATATTCTTTCAATATCTGTTTTAATATCTTTTACAGAAACAACTTTGTCATTATTAAGATTGCCGACATCAGTGACAACATTTTTATGTGCATCTTCTTTACACCCAATCAACGCCATTAATGAAACCAAGGCTAATAATTTATATTTCGCTTTCATTTTTGTTTTCCTTTTCATTTTTATTTAAATTCTAACCCCTGATCAGTGTAATTTTCCGCTGTGTTCTCCCAATTTTCTTCGACCCGCACAAACAGGTGCAAACGCGCATTTACCCCCCATTGGTCTTGGATATCATGACGTGCGGCCGTTCCAATTCTTTTTAATTGTTCACCACCACGACCAATAACAATCTTTTTATGCGCATCGTTTTGAACAACTATTTTTTGATATATATCCAAAACACCTTCGTCATCTGTATCAACCTTTTCAGTGACAACGTTTATGTGATACGGTAATTCTTGGTGGATATATTTATAGATTTTTTCACGCGTCAATTCGGACAAATACAACATATCAGGCACATCCGATGCATCATGTTCGTCAAACAAATATGGCGATTCAGGCATAACGGCCGCCAACGCCGTCAACATTTGCTTTATTCCATCGTTTTTCAGTGCGGAAATCATAAATATTTCTTTGAATTCACATAAATTCGTCAATTCTGCAACCATTGGCAATAAATCATTTTTTGCGACCGCATCTACTTTGTTCAACGCAACAAACAAATTATGATGATTTTTGATTTTTTCAATCAAATCGCGCACCGTTTGGGTTACGCCCTTTTGCGCGTCAATCAATAATAATACTGCGTCCGCTTCATCCATCGCAGACATTGCCGCAGATACCATCGCCCTGTCCAAACGACGTGTCGGTTTAAAAACACCGGGGGTATCGACAAAAATCAATTGTTTATCCCCCACCATTTTAATGGCGCGCAAGCGTGTTCGCGTGGTTTGAACCTTGTGCGAAACAATTGAAACTTTGCGTCCCATAATTTGATTCAATAATGTTGATTTGCCGGCGTTCGTCGGACCAATAATTGCTATAAAGCCAGAGTATGTTTTCTTCATAATGTTAAGCATAGCACACGATTTTCAAAAATAAACAAAAATCTTGCAAAATCAATATTTTGCATATAACATGACTATGTCAGAGTGAGAGAGCAACCAAAAAGGTACAAAAAAATGAAACAATCTTTCACTTTCAGTCATGATTGGAATGTCACATTTATGCAACAGGCACAATTAATGTCGACGCGTTCCAAAGACCCCAGCACCAAGGTTGGCTGTATAATCGTTTCCCCAGACAGATTTGTTTTATCCGAAGGTTATAACGGATTTCCACGCGGTGTTGCAGATACCCCAGAAAGATTAAATGATCGCGCACAAAAATATCCACGCGTTGTCCATGCAGAAGCAAACGCTATCATCAATGCTGGCAGAAATGGCGCAAAAATTGATAATGGAATTTTATTTGTGACACAACCGCCGTGCCCAAATTGTGCAAAAATGATTGCCCAGGCAGGGATTCGTGAAGTGTTTTTCATAGATTTAGACAAAAGCAAAAAAGATATTCCGGGTTGGCGTGATGAATTGGCTATTTCTTTTGATATGTTTGATGAAGTTGGTATTAAATATAAAGCCATTCCACAAAAATATTTATTAACAAAAAAACAACTGGACACCATTCGTAAAAAACAAATGTCCGCATTAGAACGCTAAAAAAACGCCCATTTGGGCGTTTTTTTTATTTCAATTTTTTGGTCCATTCGTTATCCGGGAAATTTTTACGCAACATTTGCGCATAACCCGTCGCTTGGTTCGGCATACCAATTGCCGTATAGCATTCCGTTAAACGATATAACGCTTCGGGGGTCATAACAGTATCTTGGGCCGTCATGATAACAGATTGCAAACGTGTTATTGCCGACGTCCAATTTTCATTTTGCATATCACTGCGCGCAGAATACATAACCTTGCCCGCGATATAATTTTTCAAAATCATAATCTTATTTTTTGCATTTTGTGCATATTCAGTATTCGGAAAACGGTCAACAACCTGTTGGAAAGATTGCAACGCATATATTGACATTTCAGGATCACGACGAACATCGCTGACCTGTTTATAATAATTCATTCCACGCAAATACATCATATATGCAACATCGCGATGTCCAGGGTGAAAACGCATATAGCGGTCAATTACCAATACAGAACCTGCGAAATCGTTATCCAAATACCGCGAATAAGCCATCATAACCAGCGCATCTGCCGCCCAGGGGGACGATGGATATTGTGTTTCGATATCTTGGAATAAATCTGCGGCCTTTTCGTAATTTTTCTTGTTAAATTCGGTGTATGCATCTTGATAAATTTCTTCGATTGGGCGGTCAGATACGATTTCTTCGCCACCGCATGCCGCCAACAGTCCACAAATCGATAACAATAAAATGATTTTTTTCATACTTGAAATTCCTTGTTCAAACGCAGTATAATAATAACCGACAAAAAATAAAAGAAAAAAATAGGTATCGTTATGAAATTAGGAAGACATATTTTCGGCGTCGGCATTATGACTGGAATCAGCCGCATATTTGGTTTCTTGCGCGACATGTTGATTGCACGCTTTTTGGGCGCAGGACGTTTATCTGATATATTTTTAGCCGCATTCAAATTGCCGAATTTATTCCGCGATTTATTAGGCGAAGGCGCCCTGTCCGCCATATTTATTCCTATGTATACCGATATGAAGAAAGACGAAGGTTTTGCAAAAAACGTATTTTCGTGGTTAATGGTCGTATTATTGGGCATAACCGTTGTATTTGAAATATTTATGCCGTTGGTTATATGGGCACTGGCACCTGGGTTTGCCGAAGATCCTGGAAAAATGCAATTGACGGTCACCATTGCACGAATAATGTTTTTCTATTGCATATTTATATGCGGGGCGGCGTTTTTATCGGCCGTGTTAAACGCACATTCACGATTTTTACTGGCAGCATTTATGCCGGTTATGTTAAACATTATGTTGATTATAGCGTTGGTCGCATCTATTTGGTATGGCAATTCAATTATTTTATACGTTATGGCCGGCACGGTTGTATTGTCGGGAATTATCCAATTTTTCGTTCTTTGGGGACGAATTCGGGCTAAAAATTTCGGATTACGTTTGGTTATTCCACATTGGAACGCACAAATCAAAAGCATGTTCAAACGTTTCGGGGTCAGTTTGATTGGATCTGGATTTTATCAGATTACTATTATCGTTGGCACATTGGTCGCCAGTTTTGAATCTGGGGCGGTTTCGTGGCTATATTATTCAGACCGCATTGTTCAATTACCATTTGCAATGATTGGTTTGGCAGTTGGAACGGTTTTAATGTCATCTATATCCAACGCATTAGCGGACAAGAATATGCGCAGTGTTTATATTCAACAAAATTCGTCTATGCGGCGTTCAATGATGTTGATTATTCCGTGCGTGGTGGGGTTATTCGTATTGGCGGAACCAATAATCAGATTTTTATTTCAATACGGCGCATGGACACCTGAATCAACGCACGCGGTCGCAATGGCGATAAAGATTCAATGCCTGGTGTTGCCTGCAATGTTAATCAGCCAGATATACAGCAAAACACTTTATGCATCCCAGGATGTAAATACCCCCGTGCGCACTAGTATTATTTCATTGGGCATCGCATCGATTATTTATCTGGCGCTGTTCCCGTTTGTTGGCTATCTGTCAATTCCAATTGGCGTTGTGGTCAGTGGATATGTCAAAAATTACCTATTGCGACGCGTATGCCACAAACGCGGTTTGATTAAAATAGAACGTAAAACATTGGCATCTATGGCGGTGTTTAGTGTGATTTCAATTGCACTGGGGTTTGGGTTGATGGCTATAAACATATCAAACATTTGGATTATGGGTTTAGCGATTTGTGGGTTTGCGGTTTTGTATTTACCAATTGCATATATAATCGACAGAAAATTTATAAAATAAAATTTGCAACCATGTTCAAATTATGGTAAAATATAAACATAAAAGGAACGCGGGGGTTCCCCCAGCAAAGGAGTTAACACATGAAAAAATTAGTATCTTTGGCGGTATTATCTGCTTTGATTTCCGGCTGTATGTTGGAAGACGGCACACAAAACGGTGCAACATCGTATGGTTATGACGGATTCAGCGAAGAACAATTGGCACCGGCAGAAAACAATCTGAACAATGACGCATATTTAATGGCGGCGGCACCGAAATATTATGTCGGGGCGTCCTATAAAATCGAAGATGTGCAATATATTCCTGGCGAAGATTTGACATATAATCAAACCGGTATCGCAGGAATTATACCAACTGAATTGGATGGTTCAAAAACCAGCGATGGCGAAACATTTGATTCAAATCAATTGGTCGCAACCAGTAAAACATTGCCTTTGCCATCTATTGTAAAGGTGACAAATCTGGACAATGGAAATGCGGTTGTTGTTCGTGTAAATAATCGTGGTCCATTTGTGAACACACGTATTATGGATATATCTGCCGCGGCGGCACAACAAATTGGTTTGAATAATACAGCAAAGGTCCAGGTTCAGGTTTTGGCCCCACAATCGATTGCTGTGAAAAATGCAACATTGGGCATATCTGAAGAAAAACCGGCAGAAATTGCCGAAGAAAAGGCCGAAGCAGTATCTGTTCAACCGGTTGCAACATCACCAAAAGGTGAATACAGTGTCCAGGTTGCCGCAGTATATAGCGAAGATAATGCCAACGCGTTGGCCAAAGAATTAGCGCCGTACGGAAATGCCGCCGTGATTCAAGAAGGCGACATGTACAAAGTGCGTATCATCGATTTAGATGCTCAAAACGCACGCCGCGTCATTGACGCATTGCGTTCTGACAAAGGCATGGCCCCAGGTTTGTTAAAATCTGGCAAATGGGTTAATGCCGATAGTATCTAAATAACAAAAAAAATATTTTTTTGTTTGTTCCCCCTTTCCGCCCGGTTTCGGGCGGTTTTTTTGTGCTTGATTTATAAAAACATAATGTTTTAGAATTGAAACAAAGGAAATAATTCATAATGCGTTCGATTGTTTTTATTTTATCGTGTTTGATTCTGGCGGGTTGCAACAGCATTTATATGAAACCCGGCACATTGGACACAAACGAAATGATTTACACGCCCCGCGGCGGTGAAACTATGAAACGATCGATTAAACAAATTTTTGATGAACGCGGATATAAAACACATGTCGGCAAACTAACATCTGTGCATGAAGGCAATTCCAAAGATTTTGAAATATATTCTCAATCCAAGAACATCAAATATTCTGTGATAGTAAACGAAAAAACCGCGCTATTACGTCCTATATGGTGCATATTTAATGGATTTTGGTGGTGGCGTTTTGATTTGGCTATATCTGACCGTGATACAGGAACTGAAATTTTATCGTGGCGCGGTCGCGGATGCCAGAACAGTTCAATCCGCAAATTAAACGACGTTCTGGATGAATTAGAAAAGAACCCAAACGACACAACCGACGCGCAACCAAAGAAACAATCGCGTCGAAAAATAAATTCTGATTACGATTTAGACAAAGAAAATGTGATTGTAATAGAATCAGATGATTAAAAAAACACCGCAAACGCGGTGTTTTTTTTGTTTGCGTTTGTTTGCTGTTTTTGATAACATTCTTAATGTCATGGGGTGTTCCCATGATGAGGCCTTAAGAACCTCTTTTAAACCGCGTCCGTGATTGACGTTAAAAATCTCCAACCTGGGGTTGGAGGGCTGTGAATATTCTGAATAAACGGCGCAATTTTCGGTTTAAATTGTTCTTAACCTCCAACCACCTGATGTTTTTCGGTGGTTTTAGTTTTTTGAAACAAAAGGAAGGGAAATGATTCGGTTATTATTGTTTGCATTATTGTTCGCGATGCCCGTGATGGCGGACGATGTGTTTATGAACAATACAACATCCGAATCAGATATGTGCGTTATATCGGTCACGGGTCAAACCGCATCAACACCAAACGCCGTCGCACACGCAAATTGGTCACCAATAACATATAATTGTAGTGCGGGAACATATTTACCCGCCGACGGTATTGAATGTGCAACATGCACGGCCGGCAATTATTGTATTGGTGGTAATTACACATACAATGAAACAACAACCCAGGGTTTGACACCGTGTACCGCCAATTATACATCATCCGCCGGTGCATCAACGTGCGTTCCAATGACATATAATATCAATTATGTTCTAAACGGTGGCAACGCATTACCGTCTGGTTATACACAATTGGAATACATTCAATCCACCGGAACACAGTGGATTGATACGGGAATTTATGCACCAAATGTTACACGTTTTATAATCAAAGGGTTTGTGACAAATAACGGAACAATGAATACACAATTACTAGGAGGAACACAGGGTGGTGTCACCGAAATATTTGGCTCACGTTATTTTGATGCATTTTCAATGATAGAAAGTTGGTATCCTGTTAATCAAACTCATAATGACGGTTTGGTTCCAAATAATGTTGTTGCAACAACGGATGCCACACTTGTGTCACCATATGTTCAAACAGGGACAATAACAAACGAATCTACAAACGAAAGTTTTACATTTAATAACTTTGTAGATGGTACAACTTGGTGGTCTTTCCCAGCTCAAAATTTATTATTATTCGGGGGAGATAGCAACCGTCGATCCCCGTTGGCAAAATGTTATTATCTAATTTTGTATACAAATACAGGGATTGTTTTTAGTGGAATACCTGCGCGCCGCAATAGCGATAATGTGTTGGGTATGTATGATACTGTATCGGGAACATTTTTCACAAACGATGGCACGGGAACTTTCGTTGCGGGTCCAGATATGGATAAATATACATATGGCGTTGGTGCAACGATAGATTCCGTTCCGACGCGCACACATAGTTCATTTGTTGGTTGGTGCACGGATGTGGGGTTAACAAATTGTGCAGCGACACAGACAATCGGCACGACCGCAACCGGTGATAAAACGTTCTATGCAAAATATCTGTGTGATACGGGGTATAGTACCAACGTATCAAATACCGCGTGTAGTGCGAATACCATTACTGTTAATTGGGATAATGGCGCGGGTGGTGCAACACAAAATACATGTACATATGGTGGTGATTTGACGACGCCAACAACCGCACCGACCAAACGCGGCCATATGTTTACAGGCTGGACGTTTGATTTAGGAAATTAATTTCAGAGAAACAATTCCCCGCCTCGGGCGGGGGGGACCACGAAGTGGTGGGGAGGGTTGGATAAATTATAATTAAAAAAATTCAACCCTCCCCGTCTTGTCGTCACTAGCGTTCCGCCAATCCACCCCGCCCCAGGCGGGGAATACACACTCTGGAATCCAAGCACACATAATGAAATTGTTCTTTTTGACGGAGTGAGGTTCCAAGAATTCGAACTATCGTTTATTCAACCCTCCCTGTCATCGCTTTCGCTGACGCTCTATCGATGCCACCCCGCCCCAGGCGGGGAATTTGCGGCGCACCGCGACACGGGGAGTAAACCTGATAAAAAAAACACCGCAATTGCGGTGTTTTTTGTTTGTGATTATTATTTTTAATCTTTTGTTGTGTATTCGCAAAAGCCTTCGTTTGTGTCACAACGCGTGATGATGCCTTCGCTGATAAAATAACCCTGGGGATGCAAACATGCTGGACATACCTTTGGCGCCTCTGTTCCAATGTGCCAATTGCCGCAATTTGTGCAACGCCACATTACGATTTTATCAGATTTGAATATTGTACCGTTTTCGATTGCTTCGGCCAGCGCACGAAAACGTGATTCATGATAACGTTCCGCATAGCCAATGTTTTTCAACACATCTGCAATCGCAGTGAAACCTTCCTGGGCCGCGATTTGCGCAAATTTAGGATACATATCGGTGTTTTCTTCGTGTTCGCCGTATGCCGCCGCTTTCAAATTTTCCAATGTGTCGCCGATTTTGCCTGCCGGGAAATTAGCAGTGATTTCCACAGAACCACCTTCTAAATATTTGAACAAACGTTCAGCATGTTCTTTTTCTTGGGCCGCAGTTTCCTCGAAAATTTTGCCGATTGCTTCATATCCATCTTTCTTGGCCTGGGACGCAAAAAATGTATAGCGGTTCCGAGCCTGCGCTTCGCCGGCAAATGCGATTAATAAATTCTTTTCTGTTTGTGTGCCTTTTAAAGATACCATATGTGTTTCTCCTTTGTTTTATCTTTTGACGCTTTGGATTCTAGCAAAAACGCACAAAAAATGCAATGCGTTTATTTTTTATCTGGTTTTTTCGTTGGCGATTACATCCTGGTGCGCGTCATAGATACTGATTGCCAAAAATGCGCGCGCGTCAGCGATTGTTTTACCATACGACCAAAATGTGCCACGATTGGTTTTATATCGGGCAACAATGTAATCATAGCCGTTTTCGTTTTCAAAAATATAGCGGCCATAACAATTTGTCCCAACACGATACGCTTTGAAAAAATCGAATTTAGTGTGTTCTTGGTGTGGCAATTTTTCACCTATAACAAAATCACAATCGCGAACATGCGTTATCTTTTTATTAAACGGGTGTTGAACCCGCCAAAGGCCCCCGATAAATTCCACGTCATTAAATTGAGCCCCTGGCATTCCAACACTGATAAACGTATTAAAATTTATGTATGCCGGTTCGTGTTTATCCAATGCCGCATTGTATGCCGCGCGTTTTTCAACCACTGTTTTGAATTCAGACAACGGATTCACGATTTTATCGTTTGGATTCGGTCGTTTTCTGGCGTCTATTTTTGTTTGAACGCGTTGCATTAAAATTCCCGTCATGTTTTACCCCACCAATGCTTTTTCAATTGTTAACATTAAATTCGCCAAACCGATTTGGCCAGCCGCACTGATTGTGGCGATTTCTGGCTTTTTCTTGCGCCCAAAAGATTTTTTGAACGCGTCCATTTTTTCTTTTAATTCCGTGTCGTTCAACATATCTATTTTATTTATGACAACAATTTCTGGCTTTTTCAATAACCCACCACCATACGAATCCATTTCATGACGAATTGCGCTATACCGCGCCGCCCAATCAGGTTCAGAACCATCAATCACATGCAATATTAATTTTGTGCGTTCTGCGTGACCCAAAAATCTATCACCCAAGCCGACACCGGCGTGTGCGCCTTCTATTAATCCGGGCAAATCGACCATTACAAATTCACGATTGTGTGCGTACATAACTCCCAATTGCGGATTTAATGTAGTAAACGCATAATTCGCAATCTTTGGCCGTGCAGATGTCACCGCCGCCAATAATGTCGATTTCCCAGCATTCGGAAAGCCAACCAAACCTATATCTGCAATCAGTTTAAGACGCAATACAACCGTTCTTTCTTCGCCTGGCAAGCCATCGTTCGCCTGGCGCGGGGCGCGATTGGTCGGGCTTTTGAAATGTAAATTGCCCCACCCGCCGTTTCCACCACGAACCGCCAGATATTCCATGCCATCCCTATTCAAATCGGCATATTCAATTTCTTCGTTTTCAGACAAAATCACCGTGCCCGTTGGAACCGGCAAATAAAGCGTTTCGCCCGAATATCCTGTGCGCATTTTGCCCATACCGTTTTGACCACGTTGCGCCACAAATTTTGTTTTGAAACGATAATCTATTAATGTGTTTACGTTCGGCACAGCGCGAAAAACAACATCGCCACCGCGTCCACCATCGCCACCGTTTGGCCCGCCGAATTCGATGTATTTTTCACGACGAAAAGACGCCGCACCATTGCCACCATCACCTGCTTTGATATATATTTTCGCTTTGTCTAGAAACTTCATTTTATGTCCTTTTGTTTTTATTATAACTTAAAAACTTGCAATTTCCACCTATAATATTTATAATATGTTTTGTCGCGCAAGCGGTGATGATTCTGAATTCGTTGCGGAATAGTCGCTTTGGACTGGGGGGCGGTACCCCACAGCTCCACCAAGTTTTTATGGGGCTGACATAGTTTCGACAGGCGAAATAAAGGCAAATCGATTGAATCCGGGTTGTTCCGTTAAAAACAAAATAAAAAATGAATGGCGATAGAATCGCTGCGAACGACAACGTTCGCCTTGCAATGGCTGCCTAATAAATAAAATGGCATTGAAATACGTCGGCGATTGTTGGTGTATTTCGTTATAACTATTGCGGGGTTCGTCGGGTACCTGGCACCAGAAACCCGACACTATAAATTTATGAACAAAAAAGAGGAAAAAATGTTTGGAAAAATTAAAAAAATATTCTTCACAGGCGTCTTTGGCGTTTTATATGTATCTTATATTGCACAATTCGTTTATGTTTTGGCCGTCATCTCAGATTGCCGCGAACAAACAATCGGATTGGCTTTGTTGTCTGTTGAATGGTTGGTTTTGATTGCTGCTCGTTATCTGTCAAAAAGATCCAGCAACAGCGCACAACAATTCGGTGGCGGATTCCGCCGTCGTTAAAAGACGCGAAAAACGTTAGTTTTGTCCCCGATTCATGTCGGGGATTTTTTTATAACTTGAAATGTCGTTAAAATGGTTTATATTTATCAATGCTATGAAAGAATATATTTTACCTGTTCGAGATTTGGTCGTTCATCCGGGGCTGGCAGTTCCGGTGTTCGTTGATAATCCGTTGTCAATTGCCTGTCTGGAGGCGGCAACAAATAACAATCAAAAAATCGTTTTATGTCCTCAGCATACATGGGGATATCCGTCAAACATCGATGATCTGTTTAATACAGGAACCATCGGTGATATTGTCCAGGTTTTACACATGCCAGACGGATCAATTCATGCGATTATTCGTACAACCAAGGTTGTTGAATTGTCGGATATAACAATGGAAAACGGCCTGTTTTTTGCAAATGCAACCCCAATGGAATTATTAGACGATTCCTCATTTGAACAAACAATCGCCCTGCGGGACAAGGTCGCAGACGCCATGCAATCTTTGTCAGGACGCCATAAATTCAAAACTGAAAAATTAAATTCGGTTATTCAAAATTATCCGATTGGTGCATTTGTTGATTCTGTGATTCAAATGGCAGATATTGATACAGATGTTGCCGTTGATATTTTAAGAATGAAAACATGGCGCGAAAAATTGATGGCTTTGTTGGAAAATATTATGTTGTGTATAGAAACAGAAAAGATAGAAGCCAACATAAATCGTCGCGTTCAAAACCAAATGGAAAACGGTCAGCGCCAGGCTATATTACAGGAAAAAATGCGCGCTATTCAAAAAGAAATGGGCGAAATCGACGACGAAGAAACCAGCACAAACAATTTACGCAAAGCGATTGAAAATTCGGCTATGCCTGATGAAGCAAAAGAAAAAGCAATGTCCGAATTCAAACGTATGCGTGCAATGTCCCCTATGTCCCAAGAAGGCGGCCTGTTAAAAACGTATATTGACGAATTGTTGGCGATGCCGTGGGATAAAACTGATAATGCGCCAATTGATTTGAATAACGCACGCAAAACATTGGACAGTGAACATTCTGGGATGATACCTGTCAAAGAAAGAATTTTGGAACATATTGCAGTTATGAAAAAAACCGGTAAAAACCGTGGCAGCATCTTATGCTTTGTTGGTGCACCAGGTGTTGGTAAAACATCGCTTTGTAAATCTATTGCAAACGCCCTGTCCCGTAAATATTGTCGTATTTCGTTGGGTGGCATCTCAGACGAAGCGCATTTCCGTGGTCATCGTAAAACATATATTGGCGCACAATGCGGACGCATTATGGATGCGCTAAAACGCTGTAAAACAAATAATCCTGTAATTGTTTTGGATGAAATTGATAAATTGGGACACGATTGGCGTGGTGATCCAGAATCTGCATTATTGGAAATATTAGATCCAGAACAAAACAAAACCTTTCGCGACCATTATCTAGAAGTCGATTTTGATTTATCAAACGTATTGTTCATCGCGACATCAAACACTTTAAACATGTCGTCTGCATTGAAAGATCGTATGGAAATCATCGAAATTCCAGGATACAGCGAAAAAGAAAAACTGCAAATTGCGCGCGAACATCTGATTCAACGTGCTGCAAATGATACGGGATGGGACAAAGATAACATTATAATTTCTGATGATGCGATTTTGCATATTATACGCGAATACACGTCCGAACAAGGTGTGCGTGAATTACAACGCGAAATCGCTGCATTATTACGTCGCAGTTTATTAGAAAATGACGGTGAAGATAAAAAAACAAAATTCACAATTAAAAAAATTGATGATTTGTTGTCCACGCACAAAAGTGCCGGTGTGTCCAGCAAAATCGGATTCAGCGCACGCGCATAAAGGGGATATAAATGATATTGGTTATAAATACTTCGGAAAACGGAATTGAGTTGTTGTTGGGCGATAAATGCGCACGTATTGACGCCGAAAAACAATCGATTGCCCTGCCCGCCGCCGTGATGAATTTTATGCAAGAAAATAATATCAAAATGTCCGATTTAACCGCTGTTGGTGTTATTGTCGGTCCGGGAAGTTTTACAGGCATACGCATGGGCATCGCCTATGCCAAAGGTTTGGGAATTGGATTAAATATACCTGTTGTACCGGTAAATATATTCGAATTATATTTGCATGACGCCCCCAACGCGTTTGTTGCAATTGATTCAGGACGCGGGGATTTCTTTGTCGCATCACCCGTTCACGAACCATGCACTATGACAATTGAAGAAATCGAAACAGAACAAATGAAATGTCCACAAACCGTGGGACATAAACCGTTTAATTTGAAAAACGCGATTGATATTGTTGAAAACAAAATTAAATCGGGCGATTTACAGCCGGCCATCCCTATGTATTTACGCCCCAGTTATGCGGAAAAATAATGTTTGAAAAATTATCAAATCTTCATCAAAAATGTTTTCCAAATAAACCATGGTCGGCGGATGATTTTCGTGATTTGAAACAATCAGGATGCGAAATTATTATGTCTGAAAATGGTTTCATTGTGTATCGAACTGTTGCCGACGAAGCAGAGATTATAACCATCGGTGTAAACCCCGAAATGCGCCGCAATGGTATTGCATCTGCGATGATTGGAATAATTGAAAAAACAATTAAAAATCAAGGTATTAAAAAAATATTTTTAGAGGTTGCATCAACAAACGAACCCGCAAAAAAACTATACGAAAATACCGGCTATAAAACGGTCGGAATTCGTCCAAAATACTATGATGGTGTGGACGCAATTTTGATGGCCAAAGATCTATAAATCGTCCCCTATAAAATTCAGAACACGTTCATCAAAAATAACATCGCGTTGCGATAACGGTTTTACAATATGCATATCTTTTGCATGACACGTACGCGATAATGCAACATATGTTTGACCATGCGCAAACGCGCCACGTGAAATATCTAAAACAACCTTGGACAATGTTTTACCCTGGGCCTTGTGTATGGTCATCGCGTACCCCAATTGCAGTGGAAATTGTTTATATGAACCAATTTCATTTTCAACAATCCGGTCGTTTTCATCACGTAAATATTCTATTTTTACCCATTTTTCAGGTTTCACAACCACCAAATCATTTTTATTATCATCCAATAAACGAACTATTATTTCCCGGGTGCCTAAATTTTCAATCAGGCCAATAGAGCCATTATGCCATTTGTCGCCGTTTTTAACAAACACAACCAACGCACCCTGCTTTAATTGCAAATTCATAGGCGCCGGAACGTCGTTCGCATTAAAAGCACCATTCAAAACACCGGCATATTCCGCCATTGGCGCATTGATTTGATTTAACCGTTCCATGTTTATGCGTTCTGCAACCGCACGAAAAGGCGTTATAATCACAGCATTTTTACGCGTATCACAATCATCAATATGGCAATCGTTAAAAAATTCCAGCGCAGAAACATCATTATTTCGCAACTTAACCAGATTATTTAACAAATCCATATCATGTTGACGATAAACCGTATCAAAATTATATTTAATAAAATTTGCACGCTTATATACATTAGAATCAAAAAAATACGCATTTTCGTGTCCGTATGCAGACCGATAATAATCAACCGCATCATTTGTTATAACCGGTGGCAATTGAAACAAATCACCAATCGCAACAACCTGAATCCCGCCAAACGGTTCATTATTGCGACGCGCCATGCGTGCCAAAATATCAACCGCATCCAACAAATCAGGCGCAACCATCGATATTTCATCAATAATCAACACATCGGTTGCATTTAATATGTTTCGCGGTTTTGCCTTTAATTTCAGCATTTCTGGGAATATAAAATCTCGCGGTTGAATCTGAAAAAGCGAATGTATCGTTTGACCACCGATATTTAACGCCGACACGGCCGTCGGACACGCACACACAATTCGTTTAGATGATGCTGTTTTAAGATAATTTACAAACGTCGATTTGCCGGTTCCTGCCTGACCCAAAATCAATATATTAGACCGCGTTTTTTCAATTGTATTAAACGCCGCTTTTTGTTGTTCATTTAAAATCGGAACCAATTCTGCCATAGACAAAATAATCGCACAAATCGCAGTAAAAAGCAAGACATGTTCATTTTTAACTTGCAGTATTCAAAAAAACATATATAATATCGTTTGCTGTGGGTTAGTAGCTCAGTTGGTTAGAGCGGAGCGCTCATAACGCTTTGGTCGTGGGTTCGA